>Ga0114946_10000308_pt1 | contig 31656 bp, 26 predicted proteins | sample WalLakDeSediment_FD_88676 | JGI IMG/M metagenome (GOLD analysis project Ga0114946, IMG submission 88676) | Lake sediment microbial communities from Walker lake, Nevada to study Microbial Dark Matter (Phase II) - Walker Lake 11/02/13 Deep Sediment | ecosystem: Environmental > Aquatic >... | reverse complement strand
TTGATGATGTACAACCCGTAGCCATCGACATTCATCTTCTTCAGCGCATTCTCGATCCTGCGTCGCTTGCCCTCCCGAACATCGAAGGGATGTCCATGATCGATGATGCTGACCACGAGTCGATCCTTCTCGGCCAGAACCTTGATCTCGATCTCCTCGCGCTTCCCTCCCTTGAGCAGGATCCGTTCCCCGGCGTATGCGTGCTCGATGATGTTGGTGCAGGCCTCATCCACCGAGATCTCCAGACGATCCTGAGCATCCTGATCCATGCCCATCTTGGCCGCCATGCCGGTGACCACCTGACGAACCAGTTCCAGGTACTCGGTTTCGCCGGGAATGATCACCTCCACGGTGTTCGTCTTGCTCTGAACCACACCCCTTCCCTGGGTCTTCAAGGCGACTCCTTCTCCTGTCCTTCCGTTTCGATCGCTTCGGACACAGCTAATATAACCCAGAACAGGCCTTTCGTCAAGAGGGGGTCGGAGGGGGGGCAGGGGGATACATCAGCTACCTGAGGTCCTTTTCAGCTTCATGAAGAGAAATCACTTCCGTATCTTCCTTGAATCTGCCGAGCATCGTCAGAAAGGTATGGTTTTGCCTAAGAAGTTCAACTTCCATGGCGAGTTCGTCTGCTAGACTCACAACAAACGAATCTCCTGTGTCTGTCTTCACGAGAACCGAATCGGTTCTCGCCATCTCCAAAAGTTGAACAGCCGATATAGATTGCGAAGAAAGGTTGATGGTTTTCACAAGTTCACCTCTTCTCCTCCTATGATCAGTTTGTTCCCTTCCTTGACTCCCACAGCAAGGATTCGGCCCACGCGCAACTCCCAATCTGACAAAGGGTTTTCTCTCAACAGCAAACCCTCAGGGCGCGTGCCCCTTCCCAGGTCACGACCAGGGCCAGGGCGATCCAGGCGAAGAGGTCGCCAAAGCGAAGGTAGAAGGTCCTCGCCACAGGCCAGGGCACATCCTGCGAAAGGGCACCTTCCACGAAGCTTTCCCTGACGACGCCTCCGAAATCCTCCGCGATTCGGCCCAGGATCTCGCCTGTCGGCGAGATCACACAGGAGACCCCGGCATTGGCCGCTCGGACCACCGGCACCCCGAATTCCACGGCGCGAAACACATACGTGGCCAGATGCTGCCGCTGCATGCCCCCTTCCCCATACCAGGCCTCGTTCGTCATGTTCACCAGGCACTGCGCGTCCTGAAGGAGAAATCGCCGGCACAACTCGGGGAAGACCCCCTCGTAGCAGATCACCGGGCCCAACTTCACCGTCCTGTCGGTTTCCCTCAGGGGGATCTCGAACACGGTCACCTCTTTGCCAGGGCTCTCGCTGCCCACCTCGGGGAACCAGTTCTGCAGGAAGGGCAGGTATTCGGCCCCGGGAACGAATTCACCAAACGGCACCAGCCTGATCTTGTCATAGGTGTCCTTTACAACACCTTCCTTGTCCAGAAGGATCGCGCTATTGTAGGTGCGATGTCCCTGTGCCCGAAGCGTGCCGATCACCAGGCTGGACCCGGAGTTCCTGGCCATCTCGGCCATGAACTCCATCAGGGAATCGCTTTCGAGAAGATACGTGGGTACCGCGGTCTCGCTCCAAACGACCACGTCCACCGGGGGATCAAGGGCTTCGGTCCAGAACCGGTGGCGCCAGAGCTGGTCTTCAAAGGCGGCCTGATCCCATTTCTCGTACCCGGCGTTCACCGAAACCAGCCCCACGCGAAACAAGCCTGGTTCCGGCTCCGGGATCGGAACCCTCGCCAGGAACAGGAAGGGGAGGAATGCCAGCAGGGACAAGGCCGATCGTCGATCTTCTTTCCACCGCTCGGCCACATACAACAGCGTGGCCGGGGCCAGGACCAGGAGAAAGGATACCAGATACACGCCGCCCCAGCGGGACAGTCCCACCCAGACCGGGATCTTGACTTGGCTGTAGCCCAACAGGTTCCAGGGAAAGCCATAGGAAAACCTGGCCCGAGTGATTTCCAGGGCCACCCATAGACAGGCAGGATACAGGACCCGCTCCAGGTAGGTCTCTCTGTCCCGTTTCGAACAAAGATACACGAACGCGGCCAGGTAGAGGGCCACATACAGGCAGACAACCGGCATCCCCACAAGGGTGACTCGTGCCAGCCATTGCAGGCTGATCAAGGCCCCGACGAATCCAAGGAAAAGAGCCAGGGTCCCGGCCTTTCCCGGCCTGGCTTTTCTGGACAGCAACAAGAGCGCTCCAGGACAAATCCATCCCAGGATCCAGATCTCGTGGGGAGCGAAAGCGCCCACCCAAGCGGCCACCCCCACGCAACCCCAAAAGGTCGCTTCGCGACCAGTCCCCCACCTCATCGCAACACCCCGACGCGGCTTGGCGGCCACCAGCAGACGCTGGCGCGTCCCAGAACGTTCTTTTCCGGAATGAACCCCCAGTATCGGCTATCCAGGCTGCTGCCGCTGTTGTCTCCCAGGCAGAAAAGATGTCCCTCAGGCACCTCGATAGGCCTTCCTCTGGCGTAGCGCATGAGAGAACCGGGCCGATCCTGAGAGGCGTAATAATACTGGTCCAGAGTCCTGCGATGCAGATCCGTCTGGATCCCATCCACGTACAGAACCCCACCTTGAATCAGCACGGTCTGTCCCCCGACAGCCACCACCCGCTTGACGTAATCCTTGGTCTGCTCCTCCCTGGCCGTAGACCCGGTGCCCTGGATCCCCAGGGTCTTGAAAACCACGACATCTCCGGCACGAGGAGACCGAATTCGAAGGAGCCTCTTCTCCGATCCAGGCAGACGAATCCCATAGATCAACTTATTCACGAAGATCCGGTCCCCTCCGCGTTCCATTCCCCGAATGGTGGGCTCCATGGACCCGGTCGGAATGGAGAAGGCCTGCATCAGGAAGGTCCTGAGAATCATGGCCAGCAGGAAGGCCTCCCCAAAGGGTTGTAGATATTCCCTTGCCAACCAAAGCCACCAGGCTGAAAGGTTCGATCTGAACACACTCACTCCCGATCTCCCAGGGCCCAGTTGGGTTCCACGTCCATATCCCAGGTGGAACGCATCCCCTCGCGGAGCAGTCGCGAACCTAGGGCCGCGGTCATGGCCGCGTTGTCCGTGCAGAGAAAAGGCCTGGGCACGAAAAGCTCCACCCCTTGCCGGCTCCCGGCCTGCTGGAGAGCCGATCGGAGACCTCGATTGCACGCCACGCCCCCGGCCAGAAGCAGGCGTTTCAACCCGGTCTGTTCGCAAAGATCCATGGCGCCCGTCACCAGCATGGACACCACCGCTTGTTGAAACCCGGCCACAATCGCCTGAATCTGTTCCTCCGTGGGATCTTCCCGCAAGGCTTTCACGTGATAAAGGACCGCGGTCTTCAGTCCGCTGAAGCTGAGGTCCGCGCTTCCGTCCTTCATCCTGGCCCTGGGAAAAACCACGGGTTCTCCCTGAAACGAGGCGGTCATGGAATCGATCCTCGGTCCGCCCGGGTAGGGAAGTCCCAACAGCTTGGCCACCTTGTCGAAAGCCTCCCCGGCCGCATCATCCCGTGTCTCCGCGAAGATCTCGTATTCCCCCCATTGGGACACCCGGGCCAGCAAGGTATGTCCTCCGGAGACCAAGAGCGCGGCCAAGGGCGGTTGTGGCGCTGGGTCCTCCAGGACAATGGAATAGAGATGACTCTCCAGATGGTTGACACCAAGGAAAGGGAGCTCCAACCCGGCGGCGAGTCCTTTGGCCACATGGATTCCCACCAGGAGAGATCCCACCAGGCCCGGGCCGCGCGTGACCGCGATTCCATCCAGATCCTTGGGCAGGCATCCCGCGTCGGACAAGGCCTTCTCCACGATGGGCCCGATCTTTTCGATATGGGCCCTGGAGGCCAATTCCGGCACGACCCCGCCAAAAGCGGCGTGCGTTTCCACCTGAGACCACACCACATGCGAGAGCAATGTGCGACCGTCTCGAACCACGGCAGCGGCGGTCTCATCGCAAGAGGTTTCGATTCCCAAGATCATCATGGATTTGTTTCACCTCGTTTCGCACAGGTCAGAACAGAACACCCATTCCACGCCTTGCCTGGCCATGGCGGGCATCCTCTCCTTCAAGACCTTCACCGTTTCCGGGCGAACGTGTCCGATACCCACGGCACCGTCGCCCATCTTCCTCAGTTTCTCCAGTTGTTCTACGATGGCGTCGTGTTCGTTGACATTGTCCAGAAAGACACTCCGTTGGCCCGCGGGAATTCCGACCTTCCTGGCCATCCTGGCCGCCACGGAATGATCCACGCACACGCTGTCCAGAAAGAAGAGTCCGCACCGTTTCAATTCCTGCATGAGATGTTCCATGACCACCTGATCCTGCGTGGCCAGAGAACCCATGTGGTTGTTGACTCCCCTGGCGTGGGGGACACAGCGCAAAGCGTGACACAAGGAACTGGCCACCTCGAAGGCGGTCATGCCGGTGAAGATGGAATGATCCCTGTCGAGAAACTCCCGGGAATCCAGAGGTTCCATGGGAAGATGAAGCATGACCTCCAATCCCGCTTCGTGCGCGATTCGGTCGCACTGTCGCGCGTATTCCACCGCGGGCAAAATCGCGATGGTCACCATCAACGACGCCTCGACGATCTCCTCCACAAGGGAGACACTGTTGCCGGCATCATCCAACACGATCGCCAGACGAATCGGTTTGTCCCGGCGCTCTGGGGAAGCATCCAGTCCGGCCCAAAGAAAGGTCAGGACACACAGCAGGGACCTGACCCGCGCGATACGCCCGCTATCCCACCAGTCCACTCTCATGAAGAAGAAGCTGCCCTTTGAGCACGTCCATGGCGGCAGCCACCTGCGGATCCCTCAGCATTTCGTTCTCTTCCCGTCCCGGATCTTCCTCCTCCAGGTACTCGGGCTCCACCACCCGATGGGGAGCGATCCCTTTGCCGTCGATCTGGGTTCCGCTGCTCGTGTAATAATAGGCGGTCGTAAGTTTGAGTGCCGAGTTGTCCGGGAGCTCGTAGACGTTCTGCACGGATGCCTTGCCAAAGCTGTGGGTCCCAACGAGGATTCCGACCTCCAGGTCGCGCACCGCTCCGGCCACGATCTCCGAGGCGCTGGCGCTGCCCGCGTCGATCAGCACGACCAGGGGTCCATCCCATTCCCTCTTTCTGGCTTGCGCCACATACCGTCGGCTTTGATCCTCGTCCCTGCCCAGGGTGTAGACGATCAACTCTCCCTTGGGCACGAACAACTCCGCCACATCGATGGCCGCGGATAAAAGTCCTCCGGGGTTCCTTCTCAAATCGAGGATCATGCCCTTGGCCCCCTCGGCTTTGGCGCTCTTGAGCGCGCGTCGAAGTTCATCCCCGCTGTCCCCCTGGAACTCGTTCAGTCGCAGGTACGCGATCCCCTCCGACATCATCTGCCACTTCACGCTCTTCACGTGAATGATATCCCGAACAATGGTGACCAGTCGCGTCTCCGAGGTGCCGCCTTTCAAGGCCCTCCAGATTCGTATGGTCACCTCGGCCCCTTTGGGGCCTCTGAGACGCTTGACCGCTTCCTCTAGGGTGACATCCTTGGTCGTCTGCCCCTCGATCTCGATGATTCGGTCCCCTGGCCTCAGTCCCGCCTCGTCGGCCGGGGTGCCCTCGATGGGTGAAATGATGGTCAGGATTCCAACCCGAATGGAGATCTGAATCCCCAAACCTCCGAATTCCCCGGTCGTACTGATCCTGAGTTCCTCGTAGAGTTCCGGGGCCAGAAACTGACTGTGCTGATCCAGGCTGCGAACCATCCCATCCAACGCGGAATAGAAGAGTTTCTCCTCGTCGACCTCGTTGACATAGTGATTCTCGATCTTGCCCACGACATCGGAGAAGAGCTTGTATTTCTTGAGAATCTCCTCTTCCTTTGACAAGCTGGGACCTATGGCCAGACTGGACAGCAGAAAGGCCGCCAGGAGTCCAATAACCATGGTATGGGTGAACGGACGTCGCTGTTCAGGACACAAAATCAACCTCGCTTTCCGAATCCACTAGACCTATACAGCTTACTCGTTTCCCCAACGTGAAGACAAGTTGCATGAAAGTGACGCCCTCGAACCGGGCCAGAGATTCCCTTTCCTTCTACCTGGAAGAGAGCCAGTCCCTGGGATCCACGGGCACGTTGTCCTTTCTCACTTCGAAGTAGAGTTTGGCCCCGCCCAAGGATCCGGTCTCCCCTGCCCGCGCGATGGGCTGCTGGGCCTCGACCTGGCTTCCCACCTCGACCAGCACCTCGTCATTGTGCGCGTACAGCGTGCAATACCCCTCGCCATGATCCAAGATGACCAACTTCCCGTATCCCCTGAACCAATCGGCGAAAAGCACCTTGCCCGGGTGCACGCAGCGTACCGTCTCCCCTCGGTCCACTTGAATATCCAATCCCTTGTGAAGCAAGGATGTCTGCAATTTTGGATCCACACTCTTTCCAAAGCCTTTGAGAATCCTGCCCCGCACAGGCCATGGCAGACTTCCCCTTTTTACGGAGAACGGCATGACCTGTTCCGTGGTGTCGATCAGATCCCCGAGGCTATCCATGAATCGCTTCAGCGCCACCTCCGCGGCTTCCATTTCCTTGAGCGCCTTCTTGTGCGTGGCCACCTCGGATCGAACCTGTCCCAGGATCTCCTTTCGTTGAGATTGAATCTCCAGGAGGGATTCCCTGCTTTCCTCGGCCTCTCTCTTTAATCGTTTCTGTTCCTCGGTGATTCGATTCAGCGTGTCGCTTCGTTCCTTCGCGAGCCCTGTCTTTTCTCTGGCATCCAGGGACATTGCGGCCAATCGACCCGCCACGGCGCCCAGGCAGGCTCGCCGTCGAATGTGCTCGGCCATGGGAACCGCGCCAAGGAAGACCTGGGGCGCGCTGACCCGTTTGGTCCTGTGCAAGGCCCCAACCGCCTTGGAAAGGGATCCCCTGATCTGGTCCAGCTCTTCTGTTAGGAGAAGCAACTCCTCCTGGCAGTCCCGCAGGTCTTTCACATTGCTTTCGATTCGCTTTTCGCAGGATTTCGCCGTCTTGTCCGCATCTTCGATCTCCTTGTCCAGTCGGGACAATTCGGAAAGAACCCCCCTTTCCAGCTTTTCCGCGTCCAAGGTCTCCCTGCGCGCCTCGGCAATCCGCTTTCTCAAGGAGATCAGGTCCCGCTCCGCTTCCTCCGAGTTCTTCTCCTCGCCCATCGCGAAGGAGCTCAACGCGAGAGACAGAGCCAACACGCGGGTCCAAGAGCTGTCTCTCATCGAATCATCCTCCTTGCGGAAACCAGGCTTCCGAACAACCCGATCCCGACCCCCAGAAGGTACATGATCGCCACCGGAGTCCAGCTCCAGATCAGCATCATGGGAAAGAAGAAACGAAGGGCAACGAAACAAAGGGCCAGACTCAGACAGGCCGCGCTGGCGGCCAGCCATCCCAACCACAAGCCCTCCCCGAGAAGCGGCGCCATCACCCAGGGAATGGGTAACCCAAGAAACTGCAGGAGGATCATCTCGGCCTCCCTGGCACGGGCCGCGTGGGTCACGGTGTAGGCCACGATCACGATGCTGGAAGCCATGACCGCGGCGCCCAATCCGATCGACACGATCCGTGCCAGGATAAGAGCGTTGTACAAGGCTTCCACCCACTCCTCCCCATGGTCCACATCCATCACCTCCTGGATCGTCTCGAGGCGAGAGCTGAGGGATCGAAGCGTTTCCCGATCCCCGGAGTCCAGAGACACTTCAAGAGAAGCGGGTAGAGGGTTCTCTCCCAAGGCGTCCAACAATTGCCGTCCCTGAGGATCCGACGCGAACGCGTCCCAGGCATCCTCTCGCGTGACCAGACGCACGGAATTCACCCCTTCCCACCCTCGAATCCTTTCGGCCAGTCCCACCGCCCTTGCCTCGTCCACTCCATCTTCCAGGAAAGCCACCACCTGCACCCTGGCTTCCCATCGTTTCAGAAAGACTCCCAGATTGAGATTCACCAGGAAAGAGGCGCCCACGATCTGAAGGGTCGCAGCCAGAATAAGGATTCCCGTCATGCTGCTGACCGGGTTGTCCATGAGATTGATCCCCCCCTTGAGGATCGCGTCCTTGGCGTAATAAAAGACCCTCCATCGCCCGGAGGGCAACTGGGCTTCCCACTCCATGGATCTTCGTCCTCCAGTCTCACCGGCCATGGCTCGATCTCACCGCTTTCAAGCGGCCCTCCGCCAATTCATACCGTTTGGTTCTGAGGTGTTCCACCGAAGCAAGGTTGTGCGTGGCCACCAGGATGGTGGGCCCCAACTGGGACACCAGTTCCAGGATCTCCATGACATCCACAGCCACGGGCTGGTCCAGGTGAGCCGTGGGCTCATCCGCCAGGATGATCGACGGACCGTTGATCAGGGCTCTGGCCACAGCCACCCGTTGTTTCTCGCCTCCGGAAAGATCCCTCATCTTGCAGCGAAATCGCTTTTCCATTCCCACCAGGCGAAGCACCTGAAACGCCCGTTTTCTCCCTTGCCAAGAGGGAAAATGAAACGCCTTGATCACGAACTCCAGATTCTCGAAAACCGTCCTGTCCTCCAGAAGCCATCCTTTCTGGAAAACAATCCCCATGCGCCGCCTCACGGCCTGCAGTTCGGCGCGGGACAGTCTGGACAGGTCGCGTCCCTCGATGCATATCTCTCCCTCGTCGGCCTTTTCCTCCCCGTACAGAAGCTTCAACAAGGTGGTTTTCCCTGAACCGCTGTGCCCGCAAATCACGACAAATTCCCCCTGGGACACCTTCAGGTTCGCGTCCTGAAGCACCTGATTCTCCCCATACTTCTTGTAGACACGGTACAAATCGATGTTACCCTCAAAGGCCATGAAAAGACATCCCCTCTGTCATGAAACCGTCTCCCCCAGGGGCCAGAATTGGGATAACCATTCCAGGATCATACCTTTCAGATGTAGAATCAGATCCACACCCATCTTGCTGGTCAAGGTAATACAAAAACATCCAATCAAACTGCCTATCGCCAGATACGAATAGCTCTGCCTCCTGTCCAGTCCCAAAGCCCGAGCCAAGAACACTGCGGTCCACATCCCTCCTCCCAGGCCAGGAAAACAGGCCAACAGAACCACGCCCAATGGACCCAGACGTTGAGCATATCTTCCGGTCCTGGATTCAGACAATCTTCTGGTAGCAGTGGACAGCACGTCCAGTTTCCTGACAAAAGGCAATCGGGCTCCCTTCTCGTAGAAACGCTGAAGCAAGGGTACCTGGATCATATCCAACAGGAACACGGAACCAAAAACGATTTCTGGGCGTATCTGCAAAGCGATTCCAAGCGGGATGGTCACGGCATTGCTGTACAAAATATAACTGGCGAGCAAAGCGAACATGGAATAAAAGCTTTTCATAACCCCACATGGTGTCAAATCCTTTGCTCCCTGACAACAAGAAAGTCAACAGCAAACATTCATGGTCAACATTCATCAAACACCTTTTTCACTTGCCAAATCCCAGAAACGTGGTAAAATCCTGCTATTCAATCAACAGCCAGGGGAAATGCCCCTGGCGGACGTCTTGACCTCAAGAGGTCTTGACGGGAAGCGTGGTGTCACCTTTTACGAGAGGGAGGGTTCCGATGGCAAAGAAAGCGGTCAAGAAGGCAAAGCTCCAGCTGGTGGTGGGCAGCAAGGTCAAGGAATTGATCAAGAGCAAGGGCTGCAAGACGGCAGGCGAGACTTTGGACGCTGTGAACGATGCCGTGTCAGCCATGATCGAAGCTGCGGCGGACAGAGCTCAGGCCAACAAGCGATCCACGGTACGGCCCCAGGATCTCTAGATTCCATCGAACGACACGAAAAAGACAACCCTTCTGTTTCTCGACATGAAACAGAAGGGTTTCTTATTGGAGTGTCTTCAACTTGGTCAGCTCGAGTCCCTCCTTCCACAGAAAGACGAGCCCCAGAAGGGTCACGGGCACCAACTGGATCCCGTGAGCCAGAAGAGCCAGGCTCTTGGCCAACACCTCTTCCACGCCATAGAGCTGCAGGGATTGGCTGGCAAAGAACTCGAAGGTGCCAATGAAACCGGGAGAAGAGGGGATCATGATTCCCAGGTTGAGAATGGACAACACGAAGAGGCTGGAAACCGCAGGCACATCGATCTTGAACCCCTGGATCAAAAGGTAGAAGGTTCCCGCCTCGCAGATCCAAACCAGAACCGACAGGACTGCCACGAGAAAAAAAGCCCTCACGGAACGAAGGCAAGCCAATCCGGACGCAAAGGCGCGAACAAGGTTTCTGATCCTTTCGGCCAGGGTTTCAGGAACGGGACGAAGGAAGAAGTCCACGAGACAGAGAGCCCAGTGTTCCTTGACAAACAAGAGGAACAAGAAACCCAAGGCCCCGAAAAAGACGATCCCCGCCAAGAGCCCCACCTGTCGTGGATCGAGAAGGCGTTGTTCGATATCGGACTCGGTTCGGAACCCCCCCCACACCAGGCAAAAAGACAGGAACGCCACGAGCGTGATTCCATCGAGAACCCGTTCCAGAACCACGGTAGCAAAGGATCCTGTGGCAGTAATCCCTTCCTTCTTTCCAAGAACAAGGGCCCTGACGAATTCACCCATCCTGGCAGGCAGCAGATTGTTGGCCATCCAGGAGATCATGATCACCTCGAAGGAAGTCGCGAAAGAGACCTTTTTCAAGGGTTCGAGCAGAATCTGCCATCGGACGGCTCGCACCAGGAAGCTGGATAGATAGACGAAAAGGCAAGGAATCAAATAGAGATACTGGAAGGATCGAAGAGCATCCTTCATCTCCTGAAGAGGGATTCCTCTGAAAAAGAAAAAGAGCAGCGAAGCGCTGATGAACAGCCCCAAGACCGTCGTGATACGTTTGGCATTCATGGCGTCTCCCCTTGAAAAGAGCGGAATCGCGCAGAGGAACAGACTCGACGTTGCAGTTCTCCCGGTTCCACCTCGTCACACAATTCTTCGATCAGGTTCAGGATCTCCCGCTCCAGTTCCTCCCGTTCAGGGGCTTCAGATCGATCGACCAGAGGAGGCGTTGGCAACCAGTAGATCTCAGCCAGGGATTCCTTTGAATCCGTGAACAGGAGGTTCGTCGAGCGGATCCAACCGAAGACGGACACATCCTGTGGAGTCATCTCGAGCACAGGTCCCTGCGAATCACACCGTACCAGCAGACGCAACTGTCCCTCCTCGGACAATCCCATGCCCACGAGATCTCCAACGCCATGCAGCAAGGCTGCGAGCAGCACCACCAGGTCCTCCGTGGTTCCAGCCTTCAGAGAGAGCGTTTGCGTGGGAGAAATCACCGCGGCCAAGGTCTCCTTGCGATCCCGCGGTTCCCCGGTGAGATGATTCCACTGGACATGTCCCGCGTGATAGGACACCCCCTTGGCTGCCAGGCAGAGGAAGGTCGCGGCGGTCCGGCCACAAGGATCCTCCACCGGATCGAGAAAGGCGCGAAGCCACGCGGTTTCCTGCAGAAAGGATTCCTCCTGAAACATTGGAAGGATCTTTCGTTTGTACAGGGCTTCCAGAGCCGGGGTTTCTTTCGCCTTCCTGCTCTTGCCCCGACCAGAGCGGAACAAATCGCCCGGGTAGAAGGTGAAAGGCAGCTCGAAACGAAGCCCTCCCGGATACCCTGCCCTGTAGCCTCCTTTGCCCCGCTTACAGGACGAAAAGATCCAACCTGAAAGGAGAACACAGGCGATCACGATCAGCCTGTGGAAGCGTCTAGGAGGTGTGCAATACCACATCCGCGATCTCATAGGCTCCCGCTGGACGGCCCCGAAGAAAGAGGGCCGCCTCGATAGCGCCCTGTGCGAAGGTATCCCTGGACTGGGCCCTGTGGATCAGTTCGATCCTCTCCCCGGGTCCCAGGAAAAGAACCTGATGCTCTCCCACCACGTCGCCGCCTCGAACCGCGTGCACCGCGATGCTGTCCTCGGATCTGGGACCCGGCCGTCCCTGGCGCCCGAAACAGGACACCTTGTCCTTCACCCAATGCCTTCCGGCACAAACCTGTTCCGCCAGCCACAGCGCCGTGCCGCTGGGAGCGTCCGCCTTGCGTCTGTGGTGCGTTTCCACGATCTCCACGTCATATCCCTTGCCCAACCTCTCGGCCGCGGCGCGGACCAACGTGGCCAACACGGCCACTCCGTAGCTCATGTTCGGAGCGAGAATCCAAGGGATTCCCTGACAAGCGGAACGAAAAGCGGCCCGCTGCTCGTCCGTGAACCCGGTGGTCCCAACCACCGCGGCCACACCGTGTTGGGACGCGGCAGCCGCGCCGGCCAGGGAACTCTCCGGGGTGGTGAAATCGATGTATACCTGCGCGTCTCGCATCAGATCATCCAGGTCGGATCCCAAAACCAGGTTGGGAGCCAAGACATCCCCCATGCGTGGATGTCCCTGACTTTCCACCACGCCAACGACTTCGATTCGCGGGTCCTCCACGGCCAGAGCCAGCACGCGCTGTCCCATCCTTCCGCAAGCGCCCATCACACCCAGTTTGAGTCGGCTCAAAGGACGCCTCCCTGTTGGAGAAGTTCCCTGAGAACCTTTCTCTTGTCCTCGTTCAACCCTTCAAGCGGCATCCTGAACACCGGTTGGAGACGTCCCATCTGCGCCAAGGACTCCTTCGCGCCGATGGGATTGACCTCTCCCGGCAAGAAACACGCCCTACAAAGAGGCAACAGCTCGTAATGGATGGACCGAGCCTTGTCCAGGCGTCCTGCGAAGAAGGAGGTCATCAGATCCTTGCATTGTCCGGGAGCCAGATTGGCCACCACGGAGATCGCTCCCCGTCCTCCGACCGACAAGATGGGCAAGGTGATGAAATCCTCTCCGGACAACAGAACGATCTTGTCCCCGCACAGCTCCAGGGTGTCCGAAGTCTGCTTCAAATCCCCGGCCGCGTCCTTCAGTCCCACTACCCCGGGACATTCCGCCAACCGCGCCATGGTTTCCGGCAACAGATTGCACCCTGTCCTGGATGGAACGTTGTATACGATGATGGGAAGCCCGGCCTGTCGAGCCACGGCTTCGAAATGGTTCACCAAACATCTCTGCGGAGGCCTGTTGTAGTACGGCGTGATCACCAAGGCCGCGTCAGCGCCCACGCTCTTGGCCCGTTGCGTCAATTCAATGGCTTCCCGAGTACAGTTGGATCCTGTTCCGGCCAGAACAGGAACACGCCCGGCGGCCTCTTGCACCACGATCCGAATCACTTGGACATGTTCCTCGTGGCTCAGCGTCGCGGATTCCCCGGTCGTTCCGCAAGGGACCAGGACATCTGTTCCTTGTTCGATGTGCCATTGGACCAGATGTCGCAGAGCTTCCTCATCCACCGCGCCAGAAGAATCAAAAGGTGTGACCAGAGCCACCATGGAACCTGTCAGCATATCTCTCCCTCGATCGTGCCGGAAAACACTTCTTGAGCGTCACCTTCCAGCCATACCTCCTGAATGGAATCTCCCTGTACATGAAAAGACACGGCAAGGAGACCCCCACCACTGGTAATGGCTTTCACTGGACTTGTCACCAGGTTCAGCAGGGCGCATATCAGACTGCTGGCCACCACGCCTGTGCCGCACGCCAAGGTCTCGGCCTCCACACCGCGCTCATAGGTTCTCACGAGGATCTCGTGTTCGTTCTTGACCTGCACGAAGTTGGCATTGGTTCCGTCCGGCTGAAAGGCCTGGTGCCAGCGGATTTCCCTTCCCAGAGATTCCACATCGACCTCGCTGACCTTGTCCCACAACGTCACGGCGTGGGGCACCCCGGAATGGAGGAAATGGACCGTCCTCTCCCGGTCCGCAACGGTCAACGGAAGGTTCAAGCGAGACTCTCCCACCCGGCGCAAGGTCAGGGCAACCCGGCCCTCCTGGATTCTGGCCCGATGCTTCCCGTCCAGGGCCTCGAAGGTCAACCCGGTTTCGCACCAGCCTCTATTGTAAGCGTATTGACACGCGCAGCGAGCGCCGTTTCCACACATCTCCGCTTCGGAACCATCGGCGTTCCAAATCCGCATGGAGAGATCGACATCCTCTCCGGGAGCCAGGAGAAGAACGCCGTCCGCTCCCACGCCGAACTGCCTGGAGCACAACCATCTGGCCATCCCCGGCCAATCCACCACGTCCTCCATGACCGAGGCGTCCAACACCACGAAATCGTTGCCGGCGGCGACCATCTTGACGAAAGGGATCTTCCCTCGATTCAATCTTTGCAGGTCTCTTCGAAGTTCCCTTCGTCGGGACAGATGGGACGTGGAACCCTGCACCGACACTTCCGCCGGCCGAAGCCTTCCGTTGTAATTGGAACCCATGGCGTAGCCATAAGCGCCAGCGCTGAACACGGCCAGATACTCCCCCTGTTCCACCCGGGGCATCTCCCTGTTCCTGGCCAAATAATCCCCGGATTCGCAGACAGGTCCCACCACATCCACGGTCTCCCTCGCCTCACGATTTGGATTTCGGACAGGCAGGACGCTGTGATAGGCGTCATAAAGGCTAGGTCGCACCAGGTCGGTCATGGCCGCATCCACCACGATGAAGTTCTTGACCTCTCCGCGTTTCCTGTAGAGTACTCGGGTCACCAGAACACCGGCATTGCCCACGATGAAACGTCCCGGTTCGAACAGGAGACGAATACCTCGCCCCTTCAATCGAGGCACGAGCGCCTCTGCCAACTCCTTGGCAGTGAAGGCCTTGTTCTCTCCATATTCGATGCCACATCCTCCGCCCAGGTTCAGGCTGGTCATCTTCCAGCCTCGCGCGTCCAGTTCGTCCGCCAGTCGAAGCACGGCTCCCAAGGCCAACACAAAGGGATCCACGCTCAAGATCTGGGAACCGATATGAACATGCAACCCGGTCCAATCCAATCCCTTCAGTCCCAAGAGAGCAGGCGCCATGTCCAGGAGGGTCTGTCTGGAGATTCCGAACTTGTTCTCTTTCCTGCCGGTCGTGATCTTCTCGTGGGTATGCGCCTCCACGTCCGGGTTGACCCGCACTGCCGCCCGCGCCACGATCCCCAGCCTTTCAGCCACGGCCGAGAGGGTCTTCGCCTCCTCCATGGATTCCAGGTTGAACATGTGAATGCCTCGACGCATCGCGAAGAGCATCTCCTCTTCGGTCTTCCCCACCCCGGCATAGACGATTCTGTCCGCTGGCATGCCTGCCTCCATGGCCAAATCGATCTCTCCGGCGGACACCACGTCCGCTCCGGCCCCTCCTCGGGCCAACAGGGACAAAACATCCCGGTTGTTGTTGGCTTTGACCGAATAGCAGAGCAGAGGCGACAGCTCGGCAAAGGCATCTCTCAGCTTCTCGAAGTGATCCATCACCGTACCCAGGCTGTAACAATAGAAAGGGGTGCCGTATCGCTCTGCCAGATCTTCCACCGGAACATCCTCGCAGAACAGTTGACCCTCTCTATAGTCGAACATATGCATATCGGCTTTCCTTGTCCCGAGCTTCCTTTCACTGAAGCGCGTCGAGCAATGCGCTTTCCATTATGTCACATCCTTCATCGGCGGCCTCTTCGCTGAGCACCAGAGGCGGCAATAAACGTACCGTATGGTCCCCGATCGCGTTCAAGAGCAGTCCCCTTTCCCTGCATTCGATGGCCACCTTCTGGGCCACGGGCTTTTCCAATTCGACACCCAGCATGAGTCCCTTGCCCCGAATCTCCCGAATGCCTCCATGAGCCTTGCCAAAACCCGTAATCCTGGACACGATTCGTTCACCCACCCGGGCCGCCCGGTCCAGGAAACCTTCCGCGCAAAGCACGTCCAGACAAGCCAGGGAAGCCGCGCACGCCAGAGGAGTCCCCCCGAAGGTGGAGGCGTGAGCGCCTCGCGTCAGGCAAGCTCCCTTGTCCCTGGTCGCGATGAAAGCGCCCATGGGGAACCCGCCGGCCAAGGCCTTGGCCAAACAGACGACATCAGGTTTGACACCATAGTGTTCGAAGCAGAACAGCTTGCAGGTTCTTCCCATGCCGCACTGCACCTCGTCGAAAATGAGCACGACGCCCGTCTGATCCGCCAATGTTCGCAGTCCTCGCAGAAAATCCTGCGTGGCGGGATACACGCCGCCCTCTCCCTGAATGGGTTCCACGATCACGCCCGCGGTCTGATCGTTGACAACGTCCCTCACCGCGTCAAGATCGTTCAGCGGAACGTAGCTGAAATTGGAAAGCAATCCGAACCCCTGTCGATATTTCTCTTGTCCCGTGGCGGTCAAGGCTCCGGCCGTACGGCCATGAAAGGAATTGAGCATGGAGACAAAGCCTGACCGTCCTTCCCTGATTTTCATGGCCAGTTTGATGGCGCCCTCCACCGCTTCGGTCCCGCTGTTGCAGAAGAAACACAGCCCGTCGCCGAACAACAGGGACAACCTTTCAGCCAGTTCGATTTGAGGTGTGTTGTAATAGAGATTGGACACATGAATCAAAATCCCCGCCTGCTTCCGAATCGCCTCGACCACCTTGGGATGACAGTGTCCCAGACTGTTCACGCCCAACCCGGAAAGAAAGTCCAGGTAACATTTGCCGTCCAGGTCCCATACACGCACGCCTTCCCCTCGCACCAGGACAAGCTGTCTCTGGCCATAGGTGGGCATCACCACATGCTGGTCCCGTTTGACAATCTCATCGCAACTCATTCCTGGATCTCCTTTAGTCCATTCTCGGCCAAGGCCTGGATGATATTCTGCAGCGTCTCTTGCCAGCTTTCCGGCGTATCGAAGGCGCTCGCTTGTTTGTGCCCTCCTCCCCCGAAGCGAATGGCCAGCTTGCTCACATCGCATCCTTTTTTGCATCGAAGACTGACATGCGTCATGCCATCCTCATCTTCCACGAAGAGGATCCCCATGGCCGCGCCCACGACCGAGCGAGGCACATCGGAGAAACGTTCCATCTCCTCGTACGTCGCCCCGGTTTGTTCGAGATCTTTCCTTTTCACCACCATCCATGCCACTGGATATTCATGATGGACCTCGGTGGTGGAGAGAACGCGGGACATGAGACGAACAGCCTCTATGGGGGTGCTACAGAAGATCTTGTTGGCAATGTCTCCAGGCACAACACCCTTTCTGGCAAACTGCGCCGCGCGTTGGAAGGATTCCGTCGTGGTGTTAGGGAACTGGAAGGAACCTGTATCGGTCACAATGGCCGTGTACATACAGGTCGCCTCTTCGCGGGTGAAATCCATGCCCAGCTCTTCCCAGATTTGGGGCAGGAATTCTCCCACCGAGGACACATCCGTGCATACCCAATTCACGTCTCCAAACAGGGTGTTGTCGTAATGGTGATCTATATTGATGATCTGCCACTCCAGGGCCTCTTTCGCATCGAAGACACGCTCCCTGCGGCCCGCGTCCAGAAGGATGGCCACATCCACCCGGTCGGGGCCAGGAAGCTCCCTCGTGAACAAGTTCTGCCGGGGCAGAAACAGGTATCGATGCGGCACCGGATCCGGACAATACAGGATCGCGTTCACGCCCATTCTTTCCAGGAGGGAATGGACCGCAAGACAACATCCCAGACCGTCTCCGTCCGGTCTACGGTGCGTGGCAAGCAGGGTCTTTTTCCTTCCTTCACAAATCGATCTCAGGATGTTCACTAGGGTCCTGACGTCCGTTTTCTCCCGCATAATCTTCCTCTTTCTCCGCAGGGTCCCATCCCTCTTCTTCCCGCAATTCCTTCATGATTTGCAGGACTCGGGTACCCTTCTCGATAGACCTGTCCCATTCCATAGACAGAACCGGGGTTCGTCTGAGGCGAACCTCGCGTGCCACACGTCTTTGCAGGCGTCGGGTGCCGGATTGCACCCGTTTCCAGACCCGCTGCTCCTCCTGTTCCCCTGCCAGTATGCTCACCAGGACCCTGGCATGGGACAGGTCGGGACTGACCACAACATGCGTCACGCTGACGATCGCGGATCCGAAATCCCAGTCGCGCGTCATTTCATCCGCGATCACGCTCCGAATCAGTTCCTCGACCTGGGCCAGTCTCTTGGATTTCATAACCATCCTTTCCTTGAAACGGAGCATTTTACCACATGTTATCTCGCTTTCCTGTACAGCGTGGACAGATCGATCTCCAGAATCTCGGCAGCGACCCGTTTGTCCCCACCGACCTCCTCCAACACCGTATCGATGTATTCCTGCTCGAAACGTTTCACCGCGTCCTTGAGATTCATGCGTCGATCTATCCCTTGAGAATCGCCACATTCCGATTCCCATCTCGCGATTTCCGCTGGAAGATCCTTGAGCAGGATGGCGCTCTGGTCCGCGAAAAGAGCGCCCCGTTCCAGAGCGTGTTCCAGCTCCCTGACATTCCCTGGCCAGTTGTATTCCAGGAACGCCTTCTGTGCCTCAGGCGAGAGTTTCATGGAAACGCCATCGTCCCGATGGAAACGAGCCAGGAAATGTTCCACCAGAAGAGGAATGTCCTCCCTTCGCTCCCTCAACGCGGGGATCTGCAATTCCACGACATTGATCCTGAAGTACAGATCCTGCCTGAATTCCCCTGTCCTGGCCCGATCTCGCAGCCCTCCCTGGCTCGAGAAGATCAGGCGCGTATCCACAGGTCTTGGATTGACATCTCCCACGGGAACGATCGCTTTATCCTCCACCGCGCGCAACAGCTTGGCTTGAACCCGAAGGGACGTGCTCTCGATCTCATCCAGGAACAAGGTGCCGCCAGAGGCCGCCTCGAACAGTCCGACACGGTCCCTGTCCGCCGAGGTGAAGGCGCCCTTCCGGTGTCCGAACAATTCGCTCTCGAAAAGGCTTTCAGGAACCGCCCCGCAGTTGACGGCCAAGAAAGGGCCCGTCTTTCTGGGACCGTCCAGATGAAGCGATCGAGCCACCAGATCCTTTCCCGTGCCACTCTCTCCCACGACCAGCACGGGACAATCTTCCTTGGCCATCTTGTCGATGGCCTGGAACAATCTTCTCATGGCCCCGCTCTCTCCCACGATGGTGGGCGCGGCGGGCACGCTGAAGGTCAATTTGCCTCTGAGACGGATGTTCTCCTGTTCGAGCCTGCTTTCCCGCAGGCACCGTTCCACCACCCGTTTCAACTCGTCCCCGCTGAAAGGACGCACCAGGTAATCCGAAGCCCCGGACTTGAGGGTCTCCACCGCGGTGGTGACCGAGGGATATCCTGTCACCACGATCACCGGGGTGTGCGGCATGGCGGCCTTCACGTGTTGAAGCAACTGCTGTCCCCCCACCTTGCCCATGAACAGATCCGTCACCACGAGATCAACGCCCGATCGCTCCAAACGGGCCAGCGCCTCGTTGCCATCCTTGCATAGGACCACCTCGTATCCCGCGTGGCTCAGCACAGCCTTCATGGAAGCCCGTCCGACCTCGGAATCGTCCACACACAGAATCCTGGCGCTCTCCATGAATCAGGTCCCTTTCATTCCAAAACATTCATGATGTCCCGCAGTATCTCCCAGTCCTCCCTCTCTGTCAACACATCCTGAAAATCCAGGGCCAGCACCAACGCGTCCTCCCTCTGGGCCAGGCGAACTCGTCCCGGAAAGGCATCTTCCAGGACCTGGAACACGTCCGCGGGAACCAGCCCGTCTGTCCAGCAGAGAAGGAATCCCTCTCGTTCTCGACGAACCGATCTCAACCCCTGAACTCCAGCCTGAATCCTCAAGCGAGCCATCTGTGCCAGGATCTGCGCCGAAGGAGGCAGTGTCCCGAAACGGTCCCTCATCCCCTCCAGGCATCGATTCAGCTCCTCCACCGATTCGGCGCGGGACACTTGTCGATAGATCTCGATCCGCTGCGCTTCTCCGGGCACGTATTCTGAAGGCAGATAGCCGCTGGATTCGCAATCGATGAGCGTTTGTTCCAGTTCGGCCGGCCGTTCCCCCTTGAGTTCAGCCACGGCTCGCTTCAGGAGCTTCAGATAGAGGTTGAAGCCCACGGCCAGCATCATGCCGTGTTGTTCCGATCCCAGCAGGTTCCCCGCGCCACGGATCTCCAGATCCCTCATGGCGATCTGGAACCCGGCGCCCAACTGGTCGTATTGCACGATGGCGGCCAGACGTTTCTTCGCGTCCTGGCTGATCCCCCTGTTCCTGGGAACCAGCAACTTGGCATACGCGCGATGCACATAGCGTCCCACCCTTCCCCTGAGTTGATGCAATTGCGCGAGTCCGAAACAATCCGCCCTGTCGATAAAGATGGTATTGACGTTCGGAACATCCAATCCGGATTCAATGATCGTGGTGCAAACCAACACATCAAATTGCCCGTCATAGAAATCGAGCATGATTCTCTCCAACAGTCTCTCCGGGAGCTGTCCGTGAGCCGCCCTGAAGCGGGCCTCCGGCACGGCCTGGCGGAGCCGTTCCGTGACGATGTCGATCGTCTCCACCCGGTTATGCACGAAATAGGCCTGTCCCTGCCTGTCCAACTCCTTGAGGATGTCCTGTCGGATCCTCATCATATCGAAGGTTTCCACATGGGTCTCCACCGGAAGCCTGCGTTCCGGTGGGGTTTCCATGACGCTCATGTCCCTGATCCCCATCAGGGACATATGGAGGGTTCTTGGGATCGGCGTGGCCGTGAGGGTGAGAACATCCACCAATCTGCGGAAGCGTTTGAGCTTTTCCTTGTGGACCACACCGAATCGCTGCTCCTCGTCGATCACAACCAGGCCCAGATCCTTGAACGCCACGTCCTTCTGAATCAGTCTGTGGGTGCCAATGACCACATCCACGGTTCCGTTCTTCAGATCATGTAGCAGATCTTTCTGTTCCTTCCCGGAAAGAAAGCGGCTCAGCATGGCCACACGCAACGGGTAATCGGCCATCCTCTCGGTAAAGGTCTTGAAATGCTGCTGCGCCAGGACCGTGGTGGGAACCAACACCGCCACCTGCTTGCCTGCCATACAGGCCTTGAACGCGGCCCGCATCGCCACTTCGGTCTTCCCGTATCCCACGTCCCCGCAAACGAGGCGGTCCATGGGACGTCTCGACTCCATATCGAATCGCACCTCTTCGATGGCTTTGGCCTGGTCCGGGGTTTCCTCGTAGACAAAGGATGTCTCGAACTCCTTCTGCCACTCGTCGCCCGAAGGAAAAGCAAATCCCGGCAGAGCTTCCCTAGCCGCGTACAGATCCAGGAGCTCCCTGGCCATGGCCAGTACGGCCGTGGAAACCCTGCGCCGGGTCATCTGCCATCTGTTGCCACCCAGGGAATGGAGAAGCGGTGGACGATCCTCCGAGCCGATATATTTGTCCACGAGATGAAGCTGTTCCACCGGCAGAAACAACCTTTCGCCATGGGCGTATTCGATGCAAAGCAGTTCCCTGTCCGGATTCAAGGTGTCCACGCGCTCCAGTCCCTTGTACCTGCCAATGCCGAAGTGCGCGTGCACCACTAGGTCGCCTTCCTCCAACTGATTGGGGTGGAAAAGCGGACGTGTATGGGAGGTCTTGACCTGCCTGAGATACCGTCTCGCGTACCGACGAAAGATCTCCTGGTCCGTGACGATGACCATAGTTCGGTCAGGCGAATGGAAGCCTCGCTCCAGACATCCCAGAATGAATTCCAGTCGATGGGCCACTTCGGAAAGAATCTCGCGCAAGCGATCCCGCTCCCCTTCGTTATTGCAGACCAGAACAACGCGTTTTCCCCCTTCCAGCCAACCCACCACAGTTTCCTTCCACGTCTCCAGGTTCCCTGGTTGAAGTCCAAGCCCTGGGGCATCGAGCCTGGCCGCCTGTCCCTTGGGCTCCACGCCTTTGGGCCACTGCCCCAGGCAGGAACACAACAAATGCCCGCTTTCCCCGGCGCGAGAGAGCAAGTCGCTCCACGAAAGGCATTCCCACCACCATGTCCTGTCCAACCGTCCCGTGTCTCTGGCTTCCTGGCTGGCCCGTCGCAACGCTTCCATGCGAGAAACCATCGCCAAGGGGTCATACCAGAGGAGGACCGTGTTGCCTGGCAAGTAGTCGAGAAGGCAACCTGATTCCTCGTCCAACACATCCATGGCCGGAACCAGGGCGATCCTGTCCCTCCGCTCGATGGAACGTTGGTCCACCGGGGAAAAGCCGCGCAGGGAAGCCACCGTTTCCCCGTGGAACTCGATCCTGCAAGGACGCGCTGAACCGGGGACATAGACATCCAGGATTCCACCGCGACGACTGAACTGACCGACACACTCCACGCGGTCCACGGTTTCATATCCCATGCCAACCAGGCTTCGAGCCAGCCATAGCGGATCCACTGGATCTCCCACGGCCAGGGATCGGATCTGGCGCCGAAACCTTGGCGGAGACAGGGTGGGCTGAAGAAGCCCGTCCAAAGGCACGACCAGGGCTTCCCTTTCGAAACCGCCGGGCTCGTCGGAAAGCCAGCGCAAGGTCTCCAAACGCGAGATGATGATCTCCCTTTGAACCCCAAGCGATGATCGAGGAAAATCATCATTGGGAGGGAAATAATGGACCTTTGGAAGAAGGGAGTCCAAAGCCGCGACCGCCCTGTTCCCTGAATCCCTTTCGGCCGTCACCACCACCACGGGACACGTCCCGCGCCGAACCCATCCAGCCACCAGAAGAGGAAGGATCTCCTCATCCAGTCCAGCCAGCCAGGCTCTCCCCTGGTCGCGAATCTGCTCCATGGCGCGCCTCACCGGGACTGAATCAATCAATACCTGACACAGTCGTTCCATGAAGACGTCCCCTCGGCCACCATGGGCGCAGCTGGATTTGAACCAGCGACCTCCTGCGTGTGAAGCAGGCGCTCTGCCGCTGAGCCATGCGCCCTTGATCCCATGTTTTTATCACAGAGACACCCTGAGTTTCAAGGGGTCTGGACCTGAACATTCAGCATGTTCTCGATCTGCTCAGGCTGGATCCGACCTTCTTGCCTCAAGCGCTCGGCCCATTCCTGAGCCGCCCCATCCTTCCCGGACTCCCTCAGCACCAGAATCTTATTGAGCCTTGCCGTCTCGTACTCTGGATCCAGCAAAATGGCGCGTTCCAAGGCGTCCAAGGCCTCCTGGTAACGCCTCAACCCGGAGAGACAGTTCGCCAGAATGTTCATCGCGGCCACGTGCTGGTCATGATATTCCAGCACCTGGTTCGCAGCCTTGATTCCCTCCTCGTATCGCCCCACACGGATGAACAAGACGGCCAAATCCAAGGCGATCTCCGGGTTCCTTGGATCCAGAGACAAGGCGGCCATGAGGCGTTGTCCTGCTTGCTGGGTCAAGTGCGCTTGTTGTTGCGGATCCAAGATATAGGGCAGCCTCCGCATGATGGTTCTCGCTTCGATCAAGAGAACCAATACGTCCTTCATGTCTTTGGGAACCACCCCGGTATCCCTGACCATGGATCCTGCCCCGGATTCCCCCATATACCCCAGTTGTTTCAACTTGGCCGCGACCTCCGGATCGATGGGGCTGGTCCTCTCAGGCAAAGGAGCGTCCTGAGCGATGTGGGGCCCCAACAAGGCCTTGAACTCCTGGATCTTTTCCCGGTGAAGCTTGGAGACATCCTCCCTTTCCCTGGGATCGTCAGGAAGGTAGAAGAGTTCCGGGCTGGGACTGTCCACATATTTCCAATCATCGGTTCGAATGGCCCTCAAGGGAGTCCATCCAAATCGCAGGTTGCCGGCGAAGGATTCGGCATAGGCATGGGCCTTCTCGATGGTCTTGCCCTTGAGAGCCGGCACCAGGCTTCTCCCGGGAAGAGACTTGGCCTTCAGGGACAATCCCATGATCTCGGACACGGTCGGCAACAAATCGACGAGCCGAACCAAGGTGGGAACCCGATGTCCCGCAAGACTTATCCCGGGCCATCGAAAAATCAGCGGCACATGAAGCGTCGCTTCATACAGAAAGATGGAATGTCCCCCTTCCCCATGATCCCGCAGATCTTCGCCATGGTCCGAGGTGACGCAAAGCAGCGTGGTGTCCCAGATTCCCTTGCGCTTCATCGCGTCGAAGACGCGTCCCAGCTCGCTGTCCACAAAAGCGATCTCCCCGTCGTAGGGACTGTCCCGAAAGTCCCGTAGAAATTGCGCAGGAGGCGCATAGGGGGCATGAGGATCGAAATAGTGCACCCAGGCAAAGAAGGGGCCTTGAACGCCTTCCAGCCATTCCAGGAAGGAATCGGTCACCTCATTGGCCGGCCTGTCCGGCCACAGTCCTCGCCACTGGTCCAGGGTCTTGTCCGGCATGCTCGCGTCCTTCACGCCCTCGTAGAGATCAAAGCCTCGATCGAGCCCGAAGGACGCGTCCACGGAAAAAGCGGCCACGAACGCGGCGGTCTGGAACCCGGCCGCCTTGAACAAATCCGCCATGGTCGGCACATCCTCGGACAGGTTTCCCCGCGCGTTGTCCCTGAGTCCCAGGACATTCGGGTATTTGCCGGAAAACAAGGTCGCGTGGGAAGGAAAGGTGATGGGAACCGGCGCGACGCACTGTTCGAACAGCACCCCTTCCCTGGCCAAGGCATCCAGGCGGGGCGTCTGAGCCCTGGCATATCCATAGCACCCCAGCCGGTCCGCCCGGCACGTGTCGATGGTGATGACGATGCAATTCTTGGGACGTTTCTTGCAAGAAACGAAGCAAAAAACCAGAAGGACCATTGTAAGAATACGGGTGATATTTCTCATAAGATTATTCTACCATGGGCTGATCCAAATTCTCCATCAAGAGATCACGATACCGTTCCAGGTCTCGATATATATCCTGTCGATCAGCCTCATCCGCCTGATCCAGGGCTCTTTCCAGAAGAGAGACAGCTTCCTCGATCTTCCCCTGGGTCGCCTGGATCAGGGCCCAATTGAGCCAGGCGTTTTTGTGTCCCGGCTCGACCTCCAACGCTCGCTCGCAGGCTTGTTCCGCATCGTCCATGCGTCCCAGTCTTCCCCATACCGCGGCCAAGGTGACCCAGGACTCCACATCTCTTCCATCTTGATCCAGGGCGCGTCGAAGCCATTCTTCCGCCCCATTCAGTTCCTCCTCCTGAACGAGACATAGCGCCACGTTCCTGGCGGATTTTCTGGATCCTTGATGAAAGGCCATGATGTAGGCCTCCCGAGCCTCGACCAGAGAACCCTGCCGTTGCAGTTCTTCTCCCAAGAGCTGCCATCCCATGGCATCCTTCGGAAAGCGACGAACATGTTCCCTGAGCGAAGGCAAACTCTCCAGGGAAGGTTCGAGAGACGATCTGGCCTGAGTCCACCTGCGTTGGATCCAGGGGTTGGAAGGCCAGGAACGCGCACATAGCTCCAGGATCTCCCATCGCTCCTTGGTAAGAGCCCATCTTGAGACAAAGGTCGCAGCGTTTTCATCCTGCTGAATGCGGTCCATCAAATGCCCGGCAGCGGCCGGCACCCCCAGATCGTACAACCCGATCCAAGGTCCCACCAGATCAGGCGCCAGGCGCAGGATCTGTTCATATCCGCGCCTGGCTTCTTCCACATGATGGCCCTCCACCAGTTCCGAACAATAGGTCCATCGAAGAGCAAGATTCAACGGATCATTGCGAATCGCTCCCTGAAACAGGGGAAGAACCTCCGCGTGTGGATCGAGTTTTTTTCGAGTCATGGCCAGGTTGCCCAGGGAGGTGGCTTGTCTTGGGTTGATGGAGAGAGCGGACTCATAGAGGGCCAACGCGGACTCAAGCCGGTCTCGGGACGCCTCCAGCACCCCTGCCTCGTTGAATTTGGTGGCCAAGGCGAATGTCGCGTCCCTGTTCAAGCAGAAAGCTGCTCCCTGGGAAAAAAGATGGGACGTGAATGTGTCGCGCCTGGCCATAAGACCGACCTCTTCCCCTGGATGACCGGAACCTTTCCTGATCTGACAGATCAACCCCACCGGGTCCAGCCTGTCCATCAACAGCTTCTGTTCGCCTCCCAGCTCCCATCCGACACTCAAACCTTCCGGGAGACCTTGCACAACCCGTTCGCATAAGGGCTCCAACCACTTGGGAGCTTCTTCGGAACCGGAGGAAGCAGGGAGAGTTTCCGTGGTCTCCGCCAGATCCTGGATCCGAACCACCTCTTCTTCGCTGGGAAAATCCCATTCAGGGAATTTGGAGCGCAACAAGTCCCTGAACTCGGAAGATACAAGACGGATCCTGCTCAACAAGAACACGTCTTCCCTGATTCCTTCCACCTGGATCGCATGCTGGCAGGTGAATGAGACGTTATCTCCTGCCGTGAAAAGAACCCCTTCCCTGGGCATATCGCGCAAACAAAGCCACCCATATCGCCTGGCAAAGTCGTCGACCCGGCGTTGATTCCAAACCCAGGAGGAGAGGAGAAGCCATGGGATCAAGAGAAAGAGCCCCACCTCAAGGAAAGCGCGTGGAGCCATCGAACCGAACCGGGAAAACCCCACCCCGGCACAAAGCGACACGAAAAAGAAAGAGGGCACGAAAAAGAGCCGGGAGATCGGGGGACTCCACTCGGCCACGTCAAAGCCTGATAGATACAGGAAGAGCAGGGAAGAAACCAAAAACAAAGACAAGATCAGGGGAATCCGGGACCTGTCCAGCAAGAAAACACCCCCAACAGCGGCCCCAAGCACAGGCACGGGCCATTGCGTGAGCAAGTCCCGAGCATACGCCTTCACGTACATGGAATAGATCCAAACGTTGGATGCCAAGGCAGGCACTGTTCCATACTGTCGTCGAAGCAAATGATCCAGGAAGGCGGACCATGTGGATGGATTTCCCCAGTTGGCTGGAGGTTCCCTGGATGCCGCGATCACGAGAAAGAGATGTACCCCCAGCCCGAGGAGTCCCAGCGCTCCGCCCCGCACCACCAGACCCGGGCGAAGGCAGGATCCACGACATCGAACCGCGGTCCAGAGATACAGGACCAGCAACAACAACGCGGAAGATTGGTGATTGGACAGGCAAAGGCCCGCCCAGATGGAGAGACCAACCCAGCAAGAAGCCTTCCCCTCGTTTCGAAAACCCTCGTAAAGAGCGATGGACCAGAGCAAAAGCGCCAGGCCATGCACTTCCGTCGTGACAGCGAGGAACCACGCCCTCCTGCCGAGGCCGGCGGCAAGAGCGGCCACCACCAGCGCGAACACATGTCGCCTGTTTGCGAGACGTTCACAGCACTTCCCCAGGAACACGGACGCCAAGGCCATGGGAAAGGCCGAGGCCAGATTGACTCGAAAAGCCACCTCGCCAAAGGGAACCCAGCGAATCAGGGAGTTGGAGATCAAGATCCACAGGGGGTACCCCGGAGGATGACAGTTGCCCAGACAGGACGCGGCCGCGCACAATTCCCCGCTATCCTGAAAATAGATCGTGGGACAAACACCCCGCAGATAGACACTGCTGATAAGAAGGAACAGGACAACCCACACACCCATAGCTTATCAGATCAGAAGGGAACAGGGGCAGTCCAGATCCAGGACGGCGATCCGGCCCTCTCTGCCTCCGGGTAGGTCCGATACCACCATCCTGTCCCACGACGCAACACCAGCGAACTCGGGGCGCCCGTACTCAAGTCGAACCAAATCCCGTCATAGGCCGAATAGATTCCCTCTGAATCGAAGAGCCACTGCCTTGAATACCCGTCTCCGACAGTATCATAAGCCCAGATCTCATCCGCGCTCGATGCATCCATTCCCCCGCGCGCCCCGCTGGCAACAAAGCCGGTGTTCTGCTCATCCAACAAGAGGTCCACAGGATACGGCTGCCCCATCATGTGAAGAAGACGTTCCGTCGAGGAAACCCATACAGGCACTGAAACAGGCTGGATCCCGGTCAAGCCCTGCAGGACAAGGGTCTTTTTCAAGGAGGATTTGTTCCTGACCCAGAAGCCTTCCCCTGCAGCCATCTCCATGGAACTGGGATGTCCAAACGCAAGATCGATCCACAGACCATCATAAGCAGGGTATGTGTCCTGGGAATCAAAGAGCCAATTCCTTTGATAGGAAAGATGGGAAAGCGACCATTTCCAGATCTCGTCCGCCTCGTCCACCGTATTGCCTCCCTGCAATTGCCACCCCACGACCTCCTGGATGCCATGTCCCCCTGTGGGATCCAGGGAGACCCCCAGAAATGCCAGTTGAGCCACCTCCTCCTCGGATTTGCCCTGAATCTCGACAGGCAATACTCCCGCCCAATTGGGGGAATAGCTCTTGGGATGACTTCCCTGCACCTCGATCCTGTAATAGCGTTCGTCGTGAACCGGCCCAGGGTCACGATACGTGGCCGTGGGACCCAGAGCCTGAATCGATCCCTGATAAGACCAGGACGGCGACTCCAGGCCGGCGGAGGTCAAGATGTCATACCACAGATTCTCCCCTGTGATAAAGGTGATATCGATCCAGTCCCCCATGGATCTCTGCGTCTTGTCCCTGGCCACGTCGATAATATAAGGGGTAGGGGCCGGGGACGAAGTAGGTGAGACCGTGGGTGTGGGTGTGCAAGTCGCCAGAGCCGTGGCAGTCGCCGTGGCGGGAAGCGTGGGACCGGGAGTCGGGGTGTCAGGAGGATCGGGATAACGCATCAGGGGATCCCCCACGACCACGTTCATCCAGCTTACATAGTCGATGGCCATATACGCCGCTTCTATGAAACTATATCCCTGAGCCAGCCTGGGGAAAAGGATATCCTCGTTCGCCACCCCATCGCAGTAGGGTTCCCAGGTATGACCCAACCCGGCTGTACCTCCCATGCGAAGAAAATCCGCCACCAGGCCCTGGCCATTTCTCCAGGTCCAGGTGAAACTCCACGCATTATAACTCTCGTAGGTGTTGAACACCGCACCCGGAGCATAGGTGAATTCGAGGGTTCCGTCCAGAATATAGGTGGGTGGCATATCCGCGTTCCTGCCGTAGCTACAATATCCGATCACCTCCCCCGGGGCCGTGGTGATCCAGCCCGCGGTGCTCCAGGGATCCGGCAGCACCTTCTGATCCAGATCCTTCATCGCTGCCCATGCTTCCGGCATATGGTCGCATGTGCGCCATCCCACGTCATCCAGCACAGTCCACGCCGTACTGTGTGGTGAAGGATTCTGCGCCCTCTCCAGGCTTGCAGCCAGATCCGTCAGATCATAGGCCGTGAGTCTTCCCACCAGGAACATTCCATATGTCGCGCTGTCAAAGGGCAGCGAGGCGCCAAAGTAGGGATTGGGAAGAAACCCCGGGAGAGAATGGTTGCCGTGAATCCTGTCGTAGGGAAGAAGTGTCAACTCCGAATCCACCGAAGCCCGGTCCACAAACCCTGGCCCGCTCTCGTAATCCCCGTCCGACGTATCCCATTCACTGATCTTGAACGGGACTCCCTTGGTGGTAAGAATGCACTGGATGCTATCCCATAGATCCTGCTGCGTCAGATGCTGAAGGATTGGATCTCTGACATAGGTTTCGTATTGCTCCCGCGTAATCAACTCGCTCTTGGGAGCGTTTGGATCCGTGATATAGAAGGTGCGAACCGAGGGATAATAAGAGAGATACAGCGAGGCTGCCTGCTTGGAGTTGTTCGCTCCATCGTGAACGACAAGCAAGATCTCGCTTTGTTCGAGGGCCGGCAGATCGGAACACGCGAACAGAAGCAAAAAACCAAGAAATGCGCCTTGCTTCCTATTCACCACGACCCTCTTTTCTTAAACAAACCGGGCGTCCAGTCCTTTCTTGGACTCGACGCCCGGCACATCACACTCAAAAGCGTGGCAGGAAGGCGGCTTACGCCTTGGATCCTCTCCTCTTACGATAGGCCAGCACTCCACCAATCCCTGCCAGCATCATGGCGACCGTCGCCGGTTCAGGCACGATCTGGTTGTTCAAGGTCCACGCGCTGCTACCCGCATCCCAGGTCTGGAACGGATCGCCATCAGGATTGTACGTCCCTGAGGCGCCCCAAAGTCCGAAGCCAACAAATTGTCCGCCGCTGTACGCCACCCAGGTATCGAAGGCTATGGCATATAAGGTTCCCAGGTTGTTGGCGTTTTGCAAGGTCGAGGTCTGGTTGAATTCGCCAGGGCCTTGCAGATTGAAAGGCGGCCAATCATGCTCCCCTACCGTCGCACGCGCCACTCCACCACTGTAAAGAATCAATACATAGTCATCACCCAGGATGTTTCCATATTGATCGATTCCATCCACAATTCCATCCGCGCCGGCGGACATGAGATATACCGCGGATCCCTCCGGCACCAGATATTCATCCCCGCTCGAGGGAATTCCATCAGGATCAACCCAGATCAGGTTCGCGGAACCGCTTTCAGGATCCACGTACCAGTTTAAATCCCACTGAGCAAATGCCGCGGGCGCCATGGCAAAAAGGACCATCACCATCGCCGCCCTTACCGTCCAATGAATTCTCATTCTACTCTCCTCCTTCTTGAAGCCTTTCGGCCCGGTATCGGGGACCGGGGCCATCCAGCCCCGGTCCCCATACCATCGCTACTTGAACTAGTAAGGCTTAGGATAGGTCCACGTGAAGGACCCTGTTGTATTGGATCCCCTTCGCAGCCAGAAGCCCTCGCCTGGTTGAAGTATCTCTGTCGAGGATGCGCCCATGCCATCATCCCACCATTCTCCTGTAGGCGCCAGAAACATGGTGCGGTACGCGCCATCAGCACAATTCCTGAGGATAACATTATCACCCTCGGCCGGGGTGGCACCACTGGTACCTGTGTAGTTCAGGTTGTCGACCCCGCCGATGTTCATGGGAACATCCACAGGATAGGGCTGACCAACCAGTCGCTGCGCACCCGCGGCTCCTGGCACGTTGAACGTGAAATTGATCGAAGGCACTGCTCCCTCGACATACACGGTCTCGGCGCCGGTCCTGGTCAGCAACCAGAAGCCTTCACCCCAGGAAATCGTATCCGTGGACAGAGTGCTGCTCTTGGTGTCGTACCACAGGCCATCATAGGTAGGCATGGATCCACCTGTATCCACCAGGAAGGAACTCTGATACCTGTCGAGATTCCACGTGGAGACCCAATCGGCCGCTGACGGGGAGATACCTCCTGTCATCTGCCACCCAACCACATCCGCCAAGGCGGTGCTGTAAGGAACCAGGGGCATTCCGAAGATGGCATTGCCCACATTACAGGCGGCCAGGGCGATCACGCCAGCATCCGTAGGCGAGGTACCACCGGTGGTCTCCTCTTGGATCCTGTAGTAGCGCTCGGCGCCAGCCCAGGTGTTGTCAGTCACCGTGACGTTTCCACCTGTACCAGGTACGCCTGATACCAGAGACACCCAGACAGGAACATCGTAATCATCGGTTCTCAGAACCGTATAGTTTACACCGGCAACCGTGGTGAAGGTGATATCCACAGCCGCGTCACGCGGCGCGGCGTCCTTCTCCTTGTTCGGCATATTCACCAGCAGGAGATCCGGCACAGGCACGGCCGTCGGTGTCGGTGTCGGTGTCGGCGTGTCCGTCGGCACTGGCGTCGGCGTGTCCGTCGGCACTGGCGTATCCGTCGGCACTGGTGTATCCGTCGGCACTGGCGTCGGCGTGTCCGTCGGCACTGGTGTATCGGTCGGCACCGGCGTCGGCGTATCCGTCGGCACTGGTGTATCCGTCGGCACTGGTGTATCCGTCGGCACAGGCGTCGGCGTGTCCGTCGGCCCTGGCGTGTCGGCAGCCCCCGGCGCCGGCGT
>Ga0114946_10000307_pt1 | contig 31806 bp, 27 predicted proteins | sample WalLakDeSediment_FD_88676 | JGI IMG/M metagenome (GOLD analysis project Ga0114946, IMG submission 88676) | Lake sediment microbial communities from Walker lake, Nevada to study Microbial Dark Matter (Phase II) - Walker Lake 11/02/13 Deep Sediment | ecosystem: Environmental > Aquatic >... | reverse complement strand
CGGCGGCTTCGAGGGCCGGGGACGGGGGGGCGGCGGGAGCTTCGCTGCGCGCCCGTTCATCCGGGCCGGATGATACCGGGGCGCAAGCAGCCAGGCCGAGGCTGAGGGCGGCCAGGATTATGATGCCCGCAAAAAATCTTTTTACTCGCATAATTTATTCTCCTCTCTCTCCGTCGGCGGCGATTCTTGCCTGAATGTAGCGGCGCAGATCCTCGGGCAACTCGTAGCCGGAAAACAGGATGGCGCGATATTCGTCCACGGCCGGGCCGCCGGCGCCGGTTTGATCCAGCAACCGGGCCCGGGTGATCATGGTTTCCAGGTTGTCGCCATAAAGCTGATTGTGGCGTGCCAGCAAGGCCAGGGCGCCGTGGGGACTGTCATGCTCCTCGGCGAAGGCGGCGTAGCTGATCAGGGCCTCGGGTTGGGGGCGGGGAGAATTGATCGCCCGGTCGAAGTAGGCCTTGGCTTCGCCGCCCCGCTGCATGTTGGCGGCGGCAATGGCCGCGATCAGGGCCGCCTGGTGCCGATTATGATCATGGCGCAGCGCCTGGCGGGCAAAATGCAGGGCCCGGGGGTTGTTGCCAAACTGGACCAGGTTTAGGTTGGCCAGCCGTTCGGCCAGTTGGCTGTTGTCCGGCCAAAGCTCCAGGGCTTTTTCATAGGCCGCCATGGCCTCCGGGTGGGCGCCACGCTTGTCGAAGGCGGCAGCCTGGCGGATCAGCTCCCGGGCTTCCACCTGTTCGCGGGGAAGTTCCAGCCGCTGGGTTACGGCGATGGCGTCAACTTGCTCGAGAACCCCGTCGGCCCGGACCCTAATCCGGTCGCTGGCCCTCTCCGGCCAGACAAAGGTTTTGGCCCGGGGAGAGATGACGATGGTGTTGTAGCGCTCTTCCTTCTGCAGGTTCTTCAGGTTCAGGATGATGTCGAGGGCGAAATCCCAGGGCACTTCATTCAGGGTGAGAGTCAGGTTGCCCGAGACGGCTTCGTCCACCACGATGTTGCGTTGGCTTATTTCACCGAAGAAGCGGAAGACGTTGTGGAGGTCGGTCTTGAAAAATTCGACGCTGATTTTCTGGTGAGCGTAATCATCAAAGATCCGCGCCACGGCTGATTCAGCCCGGGAAGCTTTTGCCCGGGCTGGACTCGCCATCGCGGCCGCTCGCTTGCTGGCCGCGGCGGGTTTGGCGGGCGCCACCTTCGGGGCAGGCTGATCCAGGGGCGGCAACTGGGGCGTAACCGCCTCGATAACCCCTTGGGGCGGGCGGTATTTTTTCAGGTCGGCAATGATGGCGGCGGTGGCATCGCCGCTGTCTTGCCCCCCGGCGGGCGACTGTTTGCTCCGGTCGGCGACCGGGGTGACGGCAGCCGAGGGGGCCTTGGCCGGGGGAAAAACGGTAACCACGATATCATTGCCGTTTTGTTCGGCATGATAATCGAGGTTGGCGGCCAAAATCGCCTCTACTCGGAAAATCAACGGTTTTTGCCGGGCCAGCATCCCGGTTTCAACGGCCTTGACCAGTCCCCGGGGCAGGCGGGAAGGCAGGGCGGCACCCCGCACGAGTTCGCCCTCGGCGATATCTATGACCACCCGGGGGGGATCGAAAAGCATGTAGGTGGTGAAGGTGGGGGGACTGTCGCCGCCGATCCGCAGTAGCATTTTATCCTGCTCCTGTTCAAGGCTGATGGCTTTGATGTTATAGCCGGCGGGATCGGCGGCGGCGATACCCGTTCCACCGGGCAGACCGCCGATCAGCAGGGCGAAAATTGACGCCATGAGATACCGGGGGAATCTCTTCATTACCGTTGCTCTCCCTCTAAATTTAGCACCATCTCGATGGTGCGGTATTCCCGTTCTCCCGTCAGGGTTAAAGCCGGCTGGCGGATGATGACCCGGCCGGAGGTGATGCGCTCCACCCGGCCATCGCGGCCGATGAGGGTGCCGGGCCGGATAATATGACCCCGGCCGGTGGAATCTTCGACCATGGCAAAAACTTCTCCTCCCCGGACGGCAATGGCGGTCAGGCTCAACTGACCCGGCTCGAAGCGGCGCAGGCCGGTCAACTCTTCCGTGGCTTCCGGGGGAGTAGGAGTGGTGGCCATAAAGGGCAGGAAGGGATCGGGCCGGCCGGTTGAGCGGTAAAAAAAGCCGGTGGTCAGATCCGGGCGCAGTTCATCGAGCAGCATCGGCAACTGGATGCTCACCAGAGGGTGGACCGGATCGGCCACTTCTGTCTCGGCCCCGCCTTCAGCGAGGTCCGGTGCTACGCTCTCCCCGGAGGATGCCGCTCCATTTTCCGCGGGAGCGGACTGGGCCGCAACCAAGGCCGGCAGGGCCAGGAGCAAAAGGCCGAACATGGTAATTATTCTGATTGCAGTAGCCATTTTACCCTATCGCCTTCTCGGGGCCGAGCGGCGGGCCGGGGCCGGCGGAGGCTCGGGTGCAGGTTCGATGAAACGGTAGGTCATCAGGGTGAAAGTGGTGTTGAGATACATGACGTTGCCCGACCGCGACGGCGACCCCATGTTGATGTTGTTGACCGTGACGATCCGCGGCAGTTTGCTGATCCGGTCCAGGAACACCCCGACATTATGGTAGGGGCCGTAAACCGCGATATCCACCGGAATTTCAGCGTAGAATTCCTGCCGAACCTCACTGCGCGGCCGGAACAGCAGAAAATCCAGACCGGAGGCGGTGCCGAGAATGGAGATGTTGGTCAGCAGGGTGGGGATCTCTCTTTCTTCCGGCAACAGTTGGGCAACCACCCGCAGCCGTTCTTCCACCGCCGCCATTTCAGCCCGGTGCTGATCAAGCTCCCGGGCTACCGTCGCCAGGCGGGCTATTTCGGTCTTTAGGCCGGCGATCCGGTTTTCCAGATTATCAATTTCTTCCGCCTTGGGCATAAAGACCAGCAGGACAAAGGCGACGATTGGAACCGCCCAGACTCCGAGGCAAATCAGCAGTTTATGCTTGAGGGTCAGCTTGTCGCCCTTGACCAGCAGGGTGTCCAGCCTAGTCAGAAGTTGCTTGAAATTCGGCTTCATTCGGCAGCCTCCTTCGGCGCCTCATCCCCCTCCGGCCTTGCCGGAGGCGGGGTGACGGGAACCGCCATGGAGAACGCTTTGAGCTTCTGGTCTCCCACCTGGGTCTGGCTGGAACTGGCCAGATTGGCACTGCCGAAATAGGATGAGCGCTCCAAGGCCTGCATGTATTGGGCGATGGTGGGGTTATCCAGCCCGATGCCGGCAATGGTCACGCTGTTACCGGTGATGCGCAGCGAGTTGAGCCACATGCGCTGGCTCGGGGTGCGATTGCTGATCTCGTCCAGCAGGCGCACGGGGAGTTGGGAACTGGCCCGGAGACTGTTGATGGCGGTGATCCTGGCCTCCAGCTCTTCCCTCTTTCTTTTAAGGGCTTCGATTTCCCGCTGGATGGCGATATAGGAGGCTCGCTGCTGTTGGAGTTCCTGGACTTCCGCCTCCAGCCGGGAAGTTTTGAGTTCCAGAAACAGGGTTGCTCCCCCGAGAATTACCAGCACCCCCACGATCGAAACCAGAAATGTGAAGGCTTGGCGGCGCCGGCTGAGCTTTTTTCTGATTTCCTTGATGGGCAGCAGGTTTATATGAATCATGCGCGCGCCTTAGAAGTCGATTGTCCGGGTGGCCAGGCCGACGGCCTGGGCCATTTCCGGGGCCATGGCCCGCAGGTAGGCGGGATCGATTCTGTTGCCGTCCACCTTGGTTTGGGCGAAGGGGTCAAGAACGCTGCACGGCAGGGAGCATTTCCGGGTTAAGAATTCTGCCAGCCCGGCTATTTTAGCGCCGCCGCCACTGATGACGATGCGACTGACCGGATGTTCTTCGTGGCCGGTCTGATAAAAGTCCAGGGCCCGCTGAATTTCCTTGCTCCACTGCTGGGAGGCCCGAAGCATGATTTCCGCTACCCGGGCTTTGGTGTCGGGTGGCGGGGCGATTTGGCCCAGCTTGATCTCTTCGGCTTCTTCGAAAGAGAGGTCCAGGGTCTGCTGGATTTGTTCGGTCAACTGGCGGCCCCCCAAAGGCACATCCCGCACCAGGGCCGAGGTTCCGTCGCTGAGGATGTTGATATTCATTTTGGCGGCCCCGATATCCACCAGGGCCACGTTTTCGTGCCGGTCGGGGCCGAGTTCAAAGGCGTTTTCCAGGGCGAAGGCGTCCACATCCACCACCACTGTCTGCAGGCCGAGCCCGTCCAACATGTTGAGATAGCCGTCCACCAGTTCCTTGCGGGCGGCGGCCAGCATGACGTCGCTGCGATCCTCGTCGCCGACGTTGGTGTGGAGATCCTGGCAGTCCAGATAGACATCCTCGATATCGAAGGGGATGTATTGCTCCGCTTCCTGATGGACGTGTTTGGCCAGTTCATCGGGACTCATGAGCCGGAGGTTGATTTTTTTGACGATCACCGAGTAGCCGGAAACGGAAATGGCGACCTTCTTGTGTCGGCAGCGCAGGTTGGCGAGGAGCTTTTCGATGACAGCGGCTACCGCTGCGGCGTTGACCAGGGTCCCATCCTCGATGGAATCCAGGGGAATCATGGCGCTGCCCAGGGATTCCAGTTGGTAGCCGTCCTCGAGCCGGCGCAACTCGCAGACCTTGACGGCATGGGAACCGATGTCCAGCCCCAAGGCCAGGTTATTGCTCCGGGGGGCAAAGGAAGATTTGAGACGACCGAGCAGGCTGCCGAGGACAGGTAGTTCGAGTTTTGATTTCGATAATGCGATGGCCATCGGTTGTTTTGCTCCAGCCCCGATTCAAAGACGGGCGGAAACCAGGCGCAGCAAGCTTCCGTCCGTCGGAATTGCCGCCAGCCTGGCGGATTTGTTGATATTAAGGACACAAAAAATTAACGATGTCAAGGACAAAGCTGGAGTCCCGGCAATAATTCTTTGTTGGGATGGGCTATGCCGCCTTCCCCGGTGGCGTTCATTAGCAAAAGCCTCGGCCGGACTCCGGCCAGGAGGCTTCAGATTCCGCGGTTTAATTGCTTCCGCGCAGCTTACCATTCTGCGACCAGAGCGAGAAAGCCTCCTCTTTTGGCAAAGCTCGGCTTCTGGGTGCTGATTTCAATATTTTCCGGATTCAGCGTAAAAGCACCGAGGCAGAGATTGACCGTCAGGCCGGCCAGTTTATCCCGGGCGTGTTCCTCGTCATCATAAATCATATAGGCCAGGGCAGGGGGCATGGCGAGGTGGTAGGCGCTGGCGGCCGGATCGTCGGCGGTGCTGAAGGAAAAGTAGGGCTGACCGGCCGCCAGATCGGCGGGAGCCAGGCCGACCAGGGAGAAGAGGAGAAAAAGTGACAAGGAGAGAGTTGGTTTTTTCCAGTCCATACGACACCTCCGCATCTTGAAAAATGATGCCGCACGGTCTTGTCACCTATGGTGAACTCACGCCGTTCGGCAACCCCGCTGTCATACCTTTTTACCGTAAAAAAGGTGAAGACCGGTGGCTTTGCGTCCCACGCTTTCGCAGTGGTTTGCCCTTTCGCTGCTCACAAAACAAAAAGTTCCTTACCGACTGAATGCCGTCGTCCCCATGGCCCCTTGGGGAAATTCGAGGTGGTCCTCATGTTCGCAAAAGGTGCGCTGAATTCCCGGTTGCCTGGACCGCCGGAGCCGGGACCAAGCCCGCCGTCGGGCCCCTGGCCTCACGGGGCCAGCCGGCGTTGCGCTTTAAGGGTTGTCTGGCCTGGCCCACTTTAACCAGGACCAAGGGGGCATGGGTCCGGCGTGCTTTGCTCGACCTATCTAACACGCACATTCCGTGCCAACTTTTGCCCTTGCGCTTTTTTATTTAATTAACACCTATTCTCAGCCATAAAGACCCAGATTGCGCCGGTGGGCGGCGAGCGCGCCGGTCGTTAATGACAAAAAACGGCACCTATTTGGCCCTTTTTTGTCGCCCGGCCGCCTGCCAATGAGTACGGTTGCCGGGATGGGGCCAAAAAGCAGGCGGCGCGTGGACGGCTGCTTGTCTTTTTCCCGGCTTTGCGTTATAGCTCTTATGATTTAGCTATGGGGCGGTATTGCCGGGCACTAGAGCGAGGGGGTAATAAGATTGGCTGCTGAAACTAGGGATCCCGGCCGGAAATCAGTTTTCCGTGAATATGCCGAGGCCATTATTATCGCCCTGATCCTGGCGTTGTTTATCCGCACCTTCGTGGTTCAGGCGTTCAAAATTCCTTCCGGCTCCATGGAGCCCACCCTCCTGGTAGGCGATCACCTTCTGGTCAGCAAGTTCATCTACGGGATCCGCAACCCCTTGAGCGGCGAGGTCTGGGTCAGCCTTGGCGAGCCCGAGCGCTATGACGTCGTGGTTTTCAAGTATCCCCAGAAACCCTCCCAGGATTATATCAAGCGGGTGATCGGTCTGCCCGGGGAAACGGTGGAAATCCGTGACAAAACGGTTTATATTGATGGTCAGGTCATGGAAGATCCCCAGGCGGTATTTCTCGACGATGAAATATATCCCGCCTCCCGTCAGCCCCGGGATAATTTCGGTCCGGTGACGGTGGGACCGGATCAACTCTTCGTGCTGGGGGACAACCGCGACAACAGCCACGACGGCCGCTTCTGGGGCATGGTGGAAACCCGGGCCCTCAAGGGCAAGGCCTTCGTGCTATACTGGTCCTGGGACAGCGAAAATACTTCCCTGCGCTGGTCGCGCCTGGGACAGAGGATCAACTGAGAGCCGGGCAGGTGAGCATGAGCGTCGAGCATATTTTTTCCCATCGCCATATCCTGGGCCTGGCTGACCTGGCTCCCGCCGATATCGCTTTTGTTCTCCAGACCGCCGAATCCTTCAAGGAAATTTCCCAGCGCTCGATCAAGAAAGTTCCGACCCTGCGGGGTAAGACGGTAATCAACCTCTTTTTCGAGCCCTCCACCCGCACCCGGCTTTCCTTCGAGATAGCCGCCAAGCGGATGAGCGCCGATACCTTCAACATCTCCAGCGCCGGCAGCAGCGCGGTCAAGGGCGAGAGCATGGTGGACACCGCCCGCAATCTCGCCGCCATGAACCCGGACTGCATCATCATTCGCCACTCCCACTCCGGCGCCCCCGAGCTGCTGGCCCGCCATATCAAGGCCTCGGTGATCAACGCCGGCGACGGGGCTCATGAACACCCCAGCCAGGCCCTGCTGGACCTGATGACGGTACGCGAGCACAAGGGCCGGATCGAAGGGTTAAAAGTGGCGATCATCGGCGACATCACCCACAGCCGGGTGGCTCATTCCAATATAATTGGCTTCACCAAGATGGGGGCCGAGGTCCGAGTCGCCGGGCCGGCCACCCTGATTCCGCCAGGTATTGCCGCCATGGGAGCCCGACACTGCGCCACCGTGCGTGAGGCGGTGCGCGATGCCGACGTCGTCATGGCCCTGCGGATCCAGCAGGAGCGCCAGCTCGATCCGCTCCTGCCCTCCCTGCGTGAATACGCGATTTTTTACGGCATTACCCCCGCCATCATGGCCCTGGCCCGCCCCGACGCGATCATAATGCACCCCGGGCCGATCAACCGCGGGATCGAACTGGATCCCGCCCTGGCCGACGGTTCGCGCTCGGTGATTCTCGACCAGGTGACCAACGGGGTGGCGGTGCGGATGGCCTTGCTCTACCTCATCATGGGCGGGCCCGAATAGAAAAAACTGGTTACAACAACGCATTTGGCCCGACCAACCCGTTTTCTCGCCCGTAATCCCAGCTGATGGGCGGTCGGTGGGCCGGGTACGCCGCCCTGGCCGACTTGCCTTTGCCGGGCCGGTCATGCTCGCTGACTTTATTTATCTCAACCAAGCCGGTAGGGGTTGTTGCTGGTCTCTTGCTTGGGCGGGGCCGGCTGGGGGGAAAGTGAAAAACCTGAGGTGCTGCTGAAATGTCTGCCGATTCTTCGATCCTGTTGGAAAATGCCCGCCTGCTTGATCCCCTCTCCGGTTTGGACGTAAGGGGCTATGTGCTGTTGCGGGACGGAAAAATCGCGGCGGTGGCGACGGGGAGCATCCCCGCGGCGGGACTGCCCGCCGACTTGCAGCGCATTGACGCCGGCGGCTGCTGGTTGACCCCCGGCCTGATCGATCTGCATGTTCATTTGCGTGAACCCGGCGATGAACACAAGGAAACCATTGCCAGCGGGACCGCGGCGGCGGCGGCGGGGGGGTTCACCGCCGTGGTCTGCATGCCCAACACCCGGCCGGTCAATGACGGGCCCGGAGTGACCGCCCTGATCATGGCGGCGGCGGCCGGCGCGGCGGCGCGGGTTTATCCGGTGGGTACCATCAGCCGGGGCAGCAAGGGCGAAACCCTGGCCCCGTTCGGAGAGATGCGCCAGGCCGGGGTGCGGGCGGTCAGCGATGATGGCCGGCCGGTGACCGACAGCCAGCTCATGCGGCGGGCCTTGGAGTACGCCGGCGATCATGGTCTGCTGGTGATCAGCCATGCCGAGGAAGAAAGCCTGAGTCGCAACGGGGCGATGAACGAAGGGGAGCTTTCCACTCGCCTGGGACTGCGGGGGATTCCCCGGGTGGCGGAAGAGATCATGGTATACCGGGATCTGGCCCTGGCCGAATATACCGGCCGGCCGATCCATATCGCCCATGTCAGCACCGCCGAGTCGGTGGACCTGATCCGCCGGGCCAAGGCCCGGGGAGTAAGGGCGACGGCGGAAACCGCGCCCCATTACTTTACCCTGACCGAAGCGGCCGTGGGGCTTTACGATACCCGGGCCAAGATGAATCCGCCGCTGCGCACCCCCGCCGATCTGGCGGCCATCCGGGCGGCCCTGGCCGACGGTACCCTCGATGCCGTGGCCACCGATCACGCTCCCCACAGCACCTTGGAGAAGGATCTGGAGTTTGAGCTGGCCGCCAACGGCATCATCGGCCTGGAAAGCGCCCTGCCCCTGAGCCTGGCCCTGGTCCGGGAAGGGGTGATCACCCCCTTGCGTCTGGTGGAACTGCTTTCCAGCAATCCCGCTCGCATTATCGGGGTGGAAGGAGGCCGGTTGGCGGTGGGGGCCCCGGCAGATCTGACCCTGATCGATCCCGAGCGTAAATTCGTCTTCGGGGCCGCGGACCTCAAGTCCCGTAGCCGCAATTCTCCTTTTCTCGATTGGCCGATGCAGGGCAAGGCCATCCTGACCATCATGGCCGGCCGGATCACCTGGCAGGAGCCTTAGCCGGCGCCCCCCTTGCCGTTAGACGCGGCTCCAAGGAGTCTTCCCCGCCGCCGCCTCGCGGCGGGCGGCTTATTCCTCTTCGGCTGACTCTTCGACCTTCTCCGCGTAACGGCAGGATTTTTCCGGACAGACCAGGCGAACCCCCTTTTTGCCTACCTTTTCCAGGAGATAAGGGGAATCGCAGGCCGGGCAGGATTTATTGACCGGCTTGTCCCAGAGCGCGAACTTGCATTTGGGGTAGCGGTTGCAGCTGTAGAAGACCTTGCCCCGCTTGGAAACTTTCTGGACGATTTCGCCGTCGCAGCCCGGTTCCGGGCAGGGAACCCCGGTGCTCAGGGCCCGGACGTTCTTGCAGTTCGGATAGCCCGAGCAGGCCAGGAAGCGGCCGAAGCGGCCCTGTTTGTAAACCATCGCTTTTCCGCACTTATCACAGATCTCAGTCGACTCCTCCGGCGCCTCCCGTTCCAGGGGGTGGATCACTCCCTTTTCATCGCGGCTGAAATCCTGGGTGTGTTTGCAGTCGGGATAGTTTTCACAGGCCAAAAACTCGCCGTTGCGGCCCCATTTGATCACCAGCTTGCCGGAGCATAAGGGACAGGGGATATCGGTGGGCACCGCGCTGTGCTTGACCGACTTCATCTCCTCCCGGGCCTGCTCCAGGTTCTGCTGAAAAGGGCCGTAAAAATCGCGCAGCACCTGCACCCAATCGATCTTGCCGGTTTCGATTTCATCCAGTTCCTTTTCCAAGGAAGCGGTGAAATCGGCGTCGATGACCTTGGGAAAATGGGCCACCAGCAGATCGTTGACCACCAGGCCCAAGTCGGTGGGAGAAAATTTACGCTGTTGAAGCTGGACATACTCCTTTTCGACAATGGTCGAAATAATGGCGGCATAGGTACTGGGCCGGCCCACCCCGTTTTCCTCCAGGGCCTTGACCAGAGTCGCTTCGGTGTAACGGGGCGGCGGCTGGGTAAAGTGCTGCTTGGGCTCGATGGCCAGCAACTCCAGCTCCTGCCCTGCCTGGAGATCTGGCAGCAGGGAGTCCTGGTCGGCCCCGCTTTTGTCATCGGCGCCGTTGTCGTCTTCCGACTCGACATAAAGGGTCATGAAACCGGGAAAACGCATGATCGAGCCGGTGGCCTTCAACTCGTGCTTGCCGGCTGGGCCGGCGGCGATCCGGATGCTGGTCTGGTCGTAGATGGCCGGGGCCATCTGGCAGGCGACGAACCTTTTCCAGATCAGGGTGTAAAGGGCCAGCATATCCCGGTCCAGCAGTTTGGCCAGGCTGGCCGGGGTCCGGTTGACATCGGTGGGCCGGATCGCCTCGTGGGCGTCCTGGGCGCCCTTGCCGGTCTTGTAGCTCACCGGTTTGGCGGGCAGGTAGGGGGCTCCGTGGGCCGTGGCGATATAGTCCCGGGCCATGGCGATGGCCTCATCGCTGATCCGGGTGGAGTCGGTCCGCATGTAGGTGATCAGGCCGACGGGCCCTTCCTTGCCCAGCTCGATGCCCTCGTAGAGGCGCTGGGCCTGGGCCATGGTTTTTTTGGCCGAAAAGCGCAGCTTGCGGTTGGCCTCCATCTGCATGGTGCTGGTGATGAAAGGGGCGCTGGCCCGGCGCTGCTTCTGTTTTTTTTCCACCGCCAGGACGCTGAGCGGTTCTTTTTCAATCTCCTCGACCAGGGCGGCGGCCTGTTTTTGGTCGGCGATCTTGAATTTGCGGTTGTCGATTTTATGGCCGTTGATCCGCTCCAGCATGGCCGCAAAAGGGGGCGGTTGCGGCCCGGCCAGGCGGGTGCTGATGGACCAGTATTCCTCGGCCACGAACTGTTCGATTTGCCGCTCCCGTTCACAGATCATCCGGACCGCCACCGACTGAACCCGGCCGGCGCTGAGCCCGCGGCGGACCTTGTCCCAGAGCAGCGGCGAAATCTGGTAGCCCACCAGCCGATCGAGAACCCGCCGGGCCTGCTGGGCCTCGAAAAGATGGCGGTCAACTTCACCGGCCTGAGCGAGCGCGGTCAGCACCGCCTTTTTGGTCAATTCATGAAAAAGCACCCGGCGGATCGGTTTTTTGATGGTTTTAAGGGCTTCGGCGATATGGAAGGCGATGGCCTCCCCCTCGCGGTCGGGGTCGGGGGCGAGAAAGATTTGTTCCGCGTCCTTGGCCGCGGTCTTGAGCTCGCTGATGACTTTGGCCTTGCCCTTGATGGTTACATACTGGGGAGCGAAATCATGCTCGATATCAACCCCCAGGTTTTTAACCGGCAAATCGCGGATATGACCCACCGAGGCCTTGACGGTATAGTCCTTGCCGAGATATTTCTGCAAGGTCCGGGCCTTGGCCGGAGATTCGACGATAATGAGTGATTTTCCCATGAATTTTACTTTTTAACCGATGCTGAATTGATATTGTGGGCTTTTGCCCCTTGTGCCGCGTTTTTGCAGCCCCCCAAAGGCCTTCCGCGACTCCGGGTCAAGCTGCGGGGCTGCTGGTTTTTCGGTACTGGGGGCCCGGCTCAGTCTCTACCCGGCCCAACAGTTCCAGTTCCAATAGCACGGCGTTGACCCGCTGGGCCGGCAGGCGGCAGGCGGCGATGATTTCTTCGATATCCCGGGGGTATTCATCCAAGACGGCCAGGATGGCGGCGGCATCGCCGTCCGGCACCGGCGGCGCGGCGGGCTCCGGGCCGGAGAGGATCTGGCTTTGGGCGGGCAGGGGACTTAAGGCCAATTCGGCCAGGATGTCCGCGCTCCGGTGGACCAGTTTGGCCCCCTCCTGGATCAGGCGGTGGCAGCCCTCACTCTTGCTGCTGTCAGCCCGGCCGGGGACGGCGAAAACCTCCCGGCCCTGGTCAAGGGCCATCTCGGCGGTGATCAATGAGCCGCTGCGCCGGGCCGCCTCGATCACCACGGTTCCCACCGCGATCCCGCTGATGATCCGGTTCCGGGCCGGGAAGCGAAAGGGCTCGGGCCTGGTACCCAGCGGATATTCGCTCAGAAGCATACCTGTTGCGGCGATCATTGCAAAAAGTTTTTTGTTCTGGGGCGGGTAAATAACGTCCAGGCCGCAGCCCAGAACCGCCACCGTCCGTCCGGCGGGCGCCGCCAGGGCCCCCTGGTGGGCGGCGCTGTCGATTCCCAGGGCTCCGCCGCTGATCACGGTGATTCCCGTGGCGGCCAGATCGCCGGCCAGCGTTTCCGCCATTTTGCGTCCGTAAACCGAGGCCGAGCGAGCCCCGACCACCGCCAGGGCCGGTTGCCGCAGGGCGGCCAGGTCACCCTGGCCGTAAAGGATCAGGGGCGGGTCGCTGATTTCTTGCAGCAGGGAGGGGTAGGCCGGGTCGGAACGGGTCAGGCAGTGGATACCGGCCCGGCGGATCCGGGCCAACTCCTGCCGGGCCGGGGCCAGGCCCGCCCGGCGAGTCAGGGCCAGGGCTGTTTCCCGGCGCACCCCCCGGGCGCTCAGATCGTCGAGTCCGGCCCGGAAGAGCGCCTCGATATCACCGTAAGCGGCCAGGAGGCGACTGGCGCCGACCAGGCCCAGGCCGGGGGTGTGGGCCAGACTCAGCCAGCGCAGGAGATGGTGGTCGGCCTCATTCGTCATCGTAAAAAGAAGAAAGGATGTTTTTGCGGGTTGGATGCTTGAGCTTCTTGAGAGCCTTGGCTTCGATCTGGCGGATCCGTTCGCGGGTGACGGCAAAATTTTCGCCCACTTCCTCCAGGGTCAGATCGACGGCGGTATCAATGCCGAACCGCATCCGCAGCACCATTTCCTCACGTGGAGTCAAGGTCTTGAGCACCCGTCGCAGACTGGCCCGCAGGTTGTCATAGATCGTGGCATCGTCGGGGGAGGTGGAATCGGCATCCTCGATGAAATCCGACAGGGAACTGTCCTCGCCGCTGCCCACCGGGGTATCCAGCGATAAGGGCTCCTTGGCGATTTTAAGGATGTTTTTGACCTTTTCGATGTCCACTCCCAGGTGGTCGGCCATTTCCTCGGCGGTCGGCTCCCGGCCGTAATGGCGATGGTATTCCTTGGTGCCCTTGAGCAATCGGTTGATGGTGTCGATCATGTGGACCGGGATCCGGATGGTCCTCCCCTGGTCGGCGATGGCCCGGGTCACGGCCTGGCGAATCCACCAGGTCGCGTAGGTGCTGAACTTGTAGCCCCGGCGGTATTCGAACTTTTCCACCGCCTTCATCAGGCCGATGTTGCCCTCCTGGATCAGGTCCAGCAGTTGCAGGCCGCGGCCGGCGTACTTCTTGGCCACGCTGACCACCAGGCGCAGGTTGGCCTGGACCAGCCGGTTCTTGGCCGCCCGGCTGGCCTCCTCGCCGTGGTCGATGGCGGTGAGCAACCCTTGCAGGCTGCGGGCGTCGAGGCCGTGTTTGTCCAGGTAGTGGCCCTGGCGGGCCGTCACGGTTGCCGCCAGCCGGGCGGCGGCCTGATCCTCGCAGAACATTTTTTGCAGGCGCCGCAAGCGGCGGGTCATGGCCTGGAGATGCTTGGTGCAGATGCGATCGGCACTGAACAGGGCGCTTTGGGCCTTGTCGTTGCGGCTGATCCGGCTTTTCAGGCGGCTGCGGGCGGCTTCGCTGGTCACCATGAGCAGATCCCGGCGCAGCTCGGTACTCTCCCGGGCCAAACGGGCCGCTTCACCCACCTGCCAGCAGAAGCGGCTGCGGGCTTCATCGCAGGCACTCTTGTCGGTTTCGTCCAGGCCGCGCAGCATATCCCCGACGGCTTTCTTGCCGAGCTGGATTTTTTCGGCCATCTCCTCCAGGTAGCGGATCGCCGGAGGGGCGGTGAGCAGGGCGCTTTGGATCAGATGTTCGCCCCTTTCGATCTCCTGGGCCACCGCGACTTCCTCTTCCGGGGCAAGCAGGGCCACCGCCCCCATTTCCTGAAGATAAACCTTGACCGGGTCAACCTGGTCGGTGGCGGATTCTCCCGGCCAGGAATAGGGCTCATCGTCGCCGCTTGGCCCGTCGTCGGCTGTTTCGCTTTCCGGCCCACCGGCCCGGCGGGCGCCGACCATGGGGATCAGGGGATCATCCTCGCCGTAATCAGGATCGGCCGGGTCGTGGCCCAGGGGGCGGGGCAACTCTTCGGCTTCGCCCATCAGCCAGTCATCCTCGTTCCCCAGCTCATCACGCGCAGGGGCTTCGTGTTCATCGGCCAGGAATCGCTTATTGCCCTGGCGGGCCTTCACCGTCCCGTTGGATCGGGCGGGAATGGCTGCGATTTTTTTCTTATTGGTCATGATTACAGCTCCTAAACCACGAAATTGAAGACAAGTTCACCCAAAAAGCCGGGTCCTGGTGACGTTGGGACCGCAACCGGCTCTGGTCAGGCGCCAGCCTGACGGCGCAACGGCCTTGGGCGAATCCGGCATTTACTGGTCCCAGCCGGGGCGGGAATGGTGCCCGGCCGCCGCCTTGGTTCCCGACCCTCAACCGCCGCCGGCACCGGACAGGGCCTGCTTCTGTTTCATCAGCTCCAGCAGCCGTTCCTGGTCTCCGGCCTGGTAGGCGGCGCTGATCTCCCGGTTCAACTGGTCACAGTTGCGCCGGTGGCCGTGCTGGCGCAGCCAGGCCAGCAATTCACGGGCGCTTTCCTCCTGCCGATCCTGGGGATAGAGGTCGCCGCCGTTGATGAGCAGGCTGGAAACCAGGGGCCGCAGCACGGGATCGGCCTCCTCGAGCAGGGTTTCCGGGGCCCGGCTGAATTCGGCGGCGTGGCTGGTTACCAGCTCGAGCAGGGCCCGGGCTGCCGGACTGACGGCGACTTCCGCCAGACCGGCGGCGAGGAAGTCGGCCAGAAAGCTGCCATGAAAAAAAATAAAGGCGAAAAGCTTTTCCTCGTTGGGGGAAAGCTGAAGCCTGGTCGCTGAGCCCGGCGCGGCGGCCGGGCCGGCTTCCCCCCGGAGCGGGGGCCGGCGGGAAGCCGGGCCGAGACTCTGGCAGAACTGTTCGCTGGAAATGCCCAGGCGCTCGCTGAAGTGGGCGATGAAGCGGGTGCGCAGCAGCAACTGGTCTCCCAAGGCCTGGGTGATGGGAGCCAGTTCGGCAATAATCCGGTTCTTGCCGTCCACTCCCAGGCCGTGTCGGGCGGCGAGTTGATCAAAAATAAATTCCGGCAGGGCCTGGGCCCCGGCCAATAGTTCACTGAGTCCCTGTTTGCCGTGTTCCCGGACAAAACTGTCGGGGTCATGACCCGGCGGCAGAATCACCACTCGGCCGGTCAGCTTTTCGGTCAGGAAGAGCGGCACGGCTCGCATCGCCGCCTTGAGCCCTGCACTGTCGCCATCGAAGAGCAGGATCGCTTCGTCGACGTAGCCACGCAGGATCCTGAGTTGATCGGCGGTGAGGGCGGTGCCCAGGGGGGCGACGGCCTCGTGGATCTGGTGGGCGGCCAAGGCCAGGAGATCGAAATTGCCCTCCACCAGCAGGCAGCTTCTCGCCTTGCGGAGGGCGTCCCGGTGCTGGTAAAGGCCGAAGAGGGTCTGGCCCTTGCTGAAAATCGGGGTTTCGGGGGTGTTGAGGTATTTGGGCTCCCCTTCCCCCAGGATGCGGCCGCCGAAGCCGGAAATCCGGCCGGTTAGATCGACGATGGGGAAAATAATCCGGTCGCGGAAGCGGTCGTAGTAACCCCGGCCCCGGTCGGACGCTTGCCCCTCCCGGGGAGTGCCGCCGTCGCGGGCCACCAGCAGGCCGGCCTCCGCGGCGATGGCCGGCGAGACCCCTTCCCGCTGAAGGATGTTGCCCAGGAAATCCCAGCGCGGCGGGGCATAACCCAGTTGAAAAAGCTCGCCGACCTCGGTTGTCATCCCCCGCCGGGCCAAGTAGGCGCGGGCGGCAGCGGCGGCGGGATCGTTGAGCAGAAAATGGCGATAAAGGGCGGCGGCTCGGGCGTTGACGGCATAGAGGCTTTCCCTTTTGCGGGCTTCTTCCCGCTGCCGGGGGGAGAGGGTGGTCTCCGCCAGGGTGATATGGTAGTGGGCGGCCAGCTGTTTGAGGGCCTCGGGAAAGCTGATCCGGTGGTAGAGCATCAGAAAGCTGAGCACATCTCCGCCTTCGCCGCAGCCGAAACAGTGAAAGCTGCCGCGAGCCGGACTGACCATGAAGGAGGGGGTTTTTTCGGCGTGGAAAGGACAAAGACCCTTGAGGTTGGCGCCGGATCGCTGCAAATTCACGTATTCACCGATGATTTCGGTGATATCCGCCGTCTCCTTGATTCGCCTGACCACCTCCCGGCGTTGATCAGGCAGCTGGTCGTCATGGTGGGCAGCCATACGGACAGGACCTCTTGCAGCTAATTTTGCGGTGGCGCACCGGGTGTTCCGCAAGCGCAACATACAAAAAAGAACATAGAATCTGTAACGGTTTTTGCGTTCCTGTCAAGCGAAAAGACTTTACCCGCCAGGGCTTCCCTGTTACCCTGACCCGGCCGGCAAACCTTCGCCAGCCCTGACGGTTCGCCGATATACGGCTTCTGCCGACCGGCTTTCCAGCTCTTTTTCGGGTTCAAACGATGACAGAAATTTCCCCCCTCATTTTCCCCCTCCTGATCCTGTTGGCCGGCCTGCTGCTGCTGCTCGGCGGTGGTGAACTGCTGGTCAACGGGGCCCGCAAGCTGGCCAGCCACTGGGGGATGAGTTCCCTGCTGATCGGCCTGACCGTGGTGGCCTTCGGCACCTCGCTGCCGGAGCTCTTTATCAGCCTGGCCGCGACCTGGCGGGGGCATCCCGAGATCATGCTCGGTAATGTGGTGGGCAGCAACATTGCCAATATCGGCTTGATTCTGGGAATTTCGGTATTGCTGGCCCCCTTGCGGCTGGCCTTTCGGGTCGTGGCCGTCGAAATGGTCCTGCTGCATCTGGCCACCGCCGTTCTTTTCATCCTGGTCAGTGCTGGTTTTTTCCCCCGGCCGGTCGGCGGACTTTTTGTGGCCGCCCTGCTGGTTTATACCTTTGTGGCCTACCGTTACGCCGGCGCCGAGTCGGCCCCCGCCGCGACCGTGGCCGTTGCCGCGGCGGAAGCCGAAGCTGATCCCGCCACGGATGCCGCTGGGGAAGATAGCGGAGTCGGCCGGGCTTTGCTGCTGGTCCTGGTCGGACTGGTGGCTCTGGCCGGCGGCTCCGAGCTTTTTTTGCACGGGGCAGTGGAGATTGCCCGCGGCCTGGGGGTCTCCGAACTGGTGATCGGGCTGACCCTGGCCGCCCTTGGCACCTCGCTGCCGGAACTGGCCACCTGCCTGGCCGCCATCCGCCAGCGCCAGGATGCTTTGCTGGTGGGCAACATCATCGGCAGCAACCTTTTCAACCTGCTGATGGTCATGGGTGTCACCGCTTCCCTGATGCCCTTCAGCCTGCCGCCGGTGCTGCTTTATCGCGACCTGCCGGTGATGCTGTTCTTTTCCCTGGTGCTGCTGGCGGCCCTGGTGCTGCGGGGGCGGCTGGGCCGGGGCCTGGGCGTGCTGCTGCTCGGGGGCTATGTCGCCTATCTCATTTCGCTGGCCTGGTAAAGGGGCCGGCCCCGGCCCGTCCCGAGGCTAAGAGATTGATTATCCGGACCGGCCGCCGCTTACCCTGAAAACCCAATGACCCAATCCGGCCGGGCTGCTCTTGAGGGCCGGCCGCAAAGTTCGAACTTAAAGGGGAGACCCATGAAAAATCGCTTTGATACCCGGGAGGCCCGGGAGTTTGTCGCCGCCCGCCCTGGTTGTTCCGAGCATCTGGCCCTGCGGATTTACACCTCCCGCCTGCTCGGCCGGGAGTCTGATCTGGTCCTGCACGGCGGCGGCAATACTTCGGTCAAGGATCTGACCCCCAATCTGTTCGGGGAAAAGATGGAGGTGCTCTATATCAAGGGGAGCGGTTGGGATCTGGGCCGCATTGAAGCGGCCGGTTTCCCCGCCCTCGATCTGGCCTGGCTGCGGCGCCTGCGGGTTCTCGAGACTTTGAGCGACGAGGAGATGGTCAACCAGTTCCGCACCCATATGCTTGACGCCACCGCTCCCAACCCCTCCATCGAAACCCTGGTCCACGCCTTTCTGCCCCATCGTTTTATCGACCATACCCACGCCGACGCCATTGTCGCCCTGACCCATCTGCCGGAGCCGGAAACCCGGTTGCGCGAGGCCCTGGGCGACAATATCGGCATCCTGCCCTTTATTATGCCGGGCTTTCCCCTGGCCCAGGCGATGGCCCAACTTTACGAGGCCCGGCCCGAGATCGAGGCGGTAATTTTGCTCCAGCACGGGATCTTCACCTTTGCCGACCAGGCCCAAACCGCTTACGACCGGATGATCGCTTACGTGACCCGGGCCGAGCACTACCTGGCCGCCGCCGCCCCGGCCGCCCCGCCGCGCCCCGCTGGTCCGGCCGAGGCGGCCGCCCCTGATCCGGTCCGCTGGCTGCCCTTGCTTCGCGGGGCTTTGAGTTTTGAGCAGGAAGGAGCCGGGCGCCGCTATTTCAGCCTGGAATTGCGGCAAAAGCCGGAACTGCTGGCGGCCCTGGCCCGGCCCGGGGCCCGGGAGCTGCTGGTCAGCGGGGTGCTGACCCCCGACCATGTAATCCGGACCAAGAATTATCCCCTGTTCCTCGATCCGGCCGCCGCCGGCCCGGCGCCGGCCGAGCCGGAACTTGCCGCCCTGGTCAAGAGCGCCGTCAGCGCCTACGAGCAGGATTATCGGGCCTATTTTCAACGCTGGAGCAGCCGGGCCGCCGAGGCCAAAACCATCCTCGATCCCCGGCCCCGGGTAATCCTGGTCCCCGGCCTGGGGCTGATCGGAGCCGGGTTTTCGCCCAGGGATGCGGCCATCGCCGCCGACATCGCCGAGCACACCATCCTGACCAAGCAGCAAGGGGCGGTTTTGGGCCCCTACCAGGATCTGGCCGAAGAGCATATCTTCGCCATGGAATACTGGAGCCTGGAGCAGGCCAAGCTGGGTAAAGGCCAGCCGGCGCCGCTGGCGGGCCGGGTCGCCCTGGTCACCGGCGGCGGCGGCGCCATGGCCGTGGGGATCGCCGCCAAGCTGTTGGCGGCCGGGGCCCGGGTTTTCTTGAGCGATATCGACGCGGGACGCCTGGCGACGGTGGCGGCAAAGTTGAGGCCGCGCTTCGGAGCCACCCTGGTCGATACCGTGCTGATGGACGTCAGCGCCGAGGATTCGGTCAAAGCCGGGCTGGCCGAGATTGTCCGGCGGGCCGGGGGGCTCGACATCCTGGTCCCCAACGCCGGGATCGCCCTGGTGGCCCGGCTGGAGGAGCTGACCACCGCCGATTTGGCCCGGGTGATGGCGGTCAACTGTCTCGGGGTTTTTACCGTGATCAAGCAGGCGGTGCCGATTTTCCGCCGCCAGAATTATGGCGGCCAGATCATCATCAACAGTTCGAAGAATGTCTTTGATCCCGGGGCGGCCTTCGGGGCTTACAGCGCCTCCAAGGCGGCGGCCCATCAACTGGGCAAGATCGCCGCCCTGGAGCTGGCGGAAATCGGGGTACGGGTCAATATGATCAATGCCGACGGGGTTTTCGATGCCGACGGGGTCAGTTCGGGGCTTTGGGACGTGGTGGGGCCGGAGAGGATGGAAGCCCGCAAGCTCGATCCCGCCGGCTTGCGCGACTATTACCGCAACCGCAACCTGCTCAAGGCCACGGTGCTGGCTGAACACGTGGGCAACGCGGTGGTCTTTTTCGCCGCCGGGCTTACCCCCACCACCGGGGCTACTTTGCCGGTTGACGGTGGGATCCCCGCCGCCTTTCCCCGGTGAACCTGCGGCTCTCCCGCCCGTTCAGCTATTCGCTGGTCGGATTGGCCGAGAAGAGTTAGCGCCGGTTTGGGGCGGGTTATTTTTTTCTTTGGGGTTGTTGGCCGGGGGGGAAGACGGTTATAGTTGGCGGAAAAAGCTGGGGAAGGAGTTTGGTTTATGAGCGATGAGATCAAGAGCACCATGGAGAAGGTGATGGAGCGGCTGGCGGCCATGGATGCCGCCGGGGGCGCCACGGCTGATCCCGATTATCGCGGCGAAGAGCGCCAGCGGGATGGAATGCGCCAGGCGGCGGCCTATTTGCGGGGGGAAAAAGCCTCCCTGGCCGCTTTGCTGGCCGCCTCTCCCGCCGAGGCTCAGCCCGATCTGCGCCGGGGCATGGCCCTGACCCTGTTGCGCAACATCTTTCTGCCCCGGGACGAGGAACAGCTGGGTCCGGCGGAAAAGGCCATGACCGGGCTGCTGGAACTGGCCGGCACGGGCGGGGAAATGCTGCGGCTGCTGGGCGACATGAAAAAAATCCTGGAGCAATACCTCACCCACCGCCGCCAGTTGCGCCAGCAACTGGCCGAGCAGTTCGCCCAGCAGCTGGCCATGCTGGAGGGCGATCTGGCCCGGCGAACCGGGGTGGCGATGAAGCTGGGCCCCGAACAGCATCCCAAGTTCCAGGAAGAATGGCAACGGATTCAGGACGAGCTGAACAGTCAGTACGGCCGGGCCCTGGATCAGCACAAGCAGCAGGTTGAGCACAGAATCTGAGAGCGGCTCAAGCCGGTTGGGGAGGAAAGCGCCATATGGAAGTGGAAATTCTGTTGGATATCGAAGAGGTCAAACCCGAGGATTTGCCCGAGGTGGAGAATCGCTTTCGCCAGTGGTACGCCGAAGGCAGCGAAACCCGCTACGGCCGGCACCGTTTTGAGCATATGGCGGTGCTTGATAAACCGTACCGTTTTCAGGTCAATTTCGGCCAGGCCGACCCTACCCGGGCCCTCCAGCAACTCCATGGCAAGCTTTTTCCTTACGGGGTCAAGGTCTTTGTCCACTTTCTCCATTGAGTCCGGTCGGGATGTCTTCCCTGCTCGCCCGTCTCTGCCGGCGCCTGCAAAGGCGCAACCTGGATGCCCTGCTGGTTACCCAGCCGGAAAATCGCCGCTATCTCAGCGGCTACCGGGCCGCTGACCATGGTATTGGCGAAAGCGCCGGAGTGCTGCTGATCCCGGCGGTGGGGAAACCTTTCCTGCTCACCGACGGCCGCTATCAATTGCAGGCCCGGGAGGAATCGCCGGAATTCGAGGTCCGGGTTTATCCCCGCGGCCTTTTTCCCCTGCTGCGCCGGCTTTTCAGCTCCCGGGCCCCACGCCGGCTGGCCTTTGAAAGCCACTACCTGCTCCATTCGGTCTATCTCAACCTGGCAAAGCTGGCCGTCGAGAAGGGGGTGGAGCTGGTGCCCATCACCGACCTGGTTGAGCAGTTGCGCCAGGTTAAAAGCGAGGCCGAACTGGCCCTGATCGAGGAGGCGGTGCGGCTTAATGAAGAGGTTTTCAGCGCCGTTTACCAACAGATGCAGCCGGGGATCAGCGAACAGGAAGTGGCCTGGCTGATTGAAGAAACTATGCGGCGCCGGGGCGCCGAGGGCCCGAGTTTCCCCCCCATCGTCGCCGCCGGTCCCAACGGGGCCAAACCTCATGCCGTCCCCACCAGCCGCCCCATTGCCGCCGGGGAGCCGGTGATCATCGACATGGGCCTGAAGGTAGACGGTTATTGTTCCGACATGACCCGCACCGTGGTCCTGGGCCGGCCCGACCACCGGACCCTGGAGTTGATCCGCCTGGTCCGCCGGGCCCAACTGGCCGGCCAAAAGGCCCTGCGGGCCGGAGTCAGCGGCAGTTTCGTCGACCGGGTAGCCCGCAGCGTCATTGTCGAGGCCGGGCACGGGGATCATTTCGGCCACAGCCTCGGCCACGGAGTGGGGCTCAATGTTCATGAAGGACCGTCGCTCAGTTATCGCCACCGCAAGCTGCTCCGGCCCGGCATGGTCGTGACCGTCGAGCCGGGGGTCTATTTGCCCGGCTGGGGCGGGGTCCGGCTGGAGAATATGGCCGTGGTCACCGAAGCCGGGTGCCGGGTGCTCAACCGCGACAACACTTTTCTCGATGTCTGATTCCGGCTGAGCCGGCCGACGTCCCTGAACCGGGGACCGATAAAAACCACCGCGGAAGTGGCCGGGGTTTCCCGGCGGCCGGGCCGCGACCCGGGCGCGGCGGTTACTTTACGATTGGTGGCCTGAAGGAGTTTTGCAATTTTGCTCAACGATCACGATTCTGCCGCTTCGCCCTTCATGGTGCTGGGCCTCTCCAGCCAGTGCGCCGCCCGCCGGGGCGAGTTGCGCACGGCCCATGGAACCGTGCAGACCCCGGTATTCATGCCGGTGGGCACCCAGGCCACGGTCAAGGGGGTAATTCCGGAAAGCCTGTGGGAACTGGGGGCGGAAATTATCCTGGGCAACACCTACCATCTCTATCTGCGCCCCGGCCATCGCTTGATCAAAAAGCTCGGCGGCCTGCACCGCTTCATGAACTGGTCGGGGCCGATTCTCACCGACAGCGGAGGGTTTCAGATTTTTTCCCTCCAGCAACTGGCCAAAATCAACGAAGAAGGCGCGGCCTTCAAATCTCATATCGACGGTTCCGCCCTCTTTCTCAGTCCTGAATCGGCGGTGGCGGTCCAGCAGGATCTGGGAGCCGATATCATGATGTGCCTCGATACCTGCATTTCCTATCCCGCCAGCTACCGGGAGGCGGAGGCGGCCACCGACCTGACCGGACGCTGGGCGGCCCGCAGCCGGGCGGCCCAGGAGGAGAGGGACCGCCTGCTCTTCGGCATCATTCAAGGGGGAATGTACCGGGATTTACGGCTGCGTTCCCTGGAGACCATGGTGGAAATCGGTTTTGACGGTTATGCCATCGGCGGCTTGAGCGTCGGCGAACCGGAAGAACTGATGTATGAAATCTGCGAGGCCACCGCCGCCGGGATGCCCCGGGATCAGGCCCGTTACCTGATGGGGGTGGGCACTCCTCGCAACCTGGTGGAGGCGGTAAAGCGGGGGATCGACATGTTCGACTGCGTAATGCCCACCCGCAACGCCCGCAACGGAATGCTCTTTACTTCCCGTGGTCGGCTTGTTATAAAAAACGCTCGTTATCATGATGATCCCCGGCCGCCGGACGAGGAGTGCAACTGTTACACCTGTCGTCATTACAGCCGGGCTTACCTGCGCCATCTCTATCTGGCCCGGGAGATTCTGGCCTCGGTGCTGATGACCATCCACAATCTCAGCTATTACACGGGGCTGATGGCCGCCATGCGGCAGGCCATCGAGCAGGACCGGTTTATCGAATTTTACCGGGATTTCATCAGCCGCCAGCAGCCGGACGACCGGCCGGCGGCGGATTAAGCTTGGCCAGCATGGACAGGCGGCGCCACGGCCCTTCGGGCCGGCGCCTCAACATCTATAACCCGCAACTAAACTGGAGGATTTACCATGGTAAGCATAGCCCACGCCGCCGAAGCGGCTCCGACGGGAGGTGGCTTAGGCGCCTTTATTCCCCTGATTCTGATTTTTGTGATCTTCTATTTTCTGCTGATCCGGCCCCAGCAGAAGAAGGCCAAGGAACACCAGCATTTTCTGGCGGCGCTGAAAATCGGCGATGAAGTTGTCAGCAGCGGCGGGCTCCAGGGCACCATCACCGGCTTGACCGACACCGTGGTCACCTTGGAGATTGCCGACAAGGTGCGGGTCAAGGTGGCCCGGCCCTATATCATGGGGCCGGCGAACCGGGATCTTGGCATGGCCAAGCCGGCCGGCAGCTGATATCCGCGGGTGAGGTTGTAGTTACAGCCGACTTAACGGGCAAAGCCCGGATCTGGCCTGGTCAGATCCGGGCTTTTTGTTTGGTGGGGCCGGCCGGCGAGCGGGCGGTCCGGCTTCCCGGCCCCGGCGCCCGCCCGCTGCGGCCGGATTTGCCGCCGCGGGTGGCCAGAGAGGGTCAATGGGCTCCGCCCAGGTCGACGTGGAGCGGAGAATGCGGGGTCGGCCACTGGTGGCGGAGGATGTTTTCCGTTTTCTTACCCTGGAAAACCAAGGCCCCGTAGCGGTGATAGTGGGGCAGCCGGCGGATCAGGCCGGGCAGCATGGCCGGGGTGTCGACGGCGATCCAGCCCAGCGGCAGGTCGGGCTGGACCGGATTGAGTAAAGCCAGGGCGAAGGCGTGGCCGGCTCGGGAAAGCACTTGGTCCGCGATCTGGAGGACGCTGCCTTCGGCCAGAAAAGCGGCATCGAGTTCGGGCAGGACATTTTCCAGTTGCGCCCGGAAGCGGTTTTCCCAGCCCAGCAAAATTACCGCCCGGTCGGCGGGCAGCTCCGTCAACTCCTGGTCGCTGATGATTTCCACCCCGGCCGTGCCAAAACGGTCCAGGGCCGCGGCCAGTTCCCGGTAACCCTCCAGCAGCTTTTCCTCCCGGCCGGGCAGAATCACCAGCAAGTTTCCTTCCAGCCCGAAAAGCCGGGAGAAGGCGGGGGGGATTTCGCGGCGGTCGAGCAAGCGGAAAAGGTCGAAATTGGGGTCCAGGGCCATCCGTTGCGGTTTCTGGTCAAAGGCGGCCTGCCAGCGGAGTTGGCGCCCTCTCATCGGCACCCGGAAAAGCCGGGGCTCCTGCTCGCCGGCCAGCCATACTTCCAGGGGCAGTTGCACCGGGTAGGGCGGGGCTGCCTGCTCCTGGCGGAAGGTGGCCTTGAGCAGCCAGCCGTCGTTTTCCGACCCCACTTCCACCTCGTTCATGGTCAGCTCGGGGGCGCCATCCCGTTCCAGCCAATGGCGGAAAAAATCTTCCAGGTCCAGCAGGGTGGTTTGCTCGAAGCTTTGCCGCAGGTCGTCGAAAGAGGCGGCCCGGAAAAGGTGGTCCCGGTAAAAAACACTAAGGCTGACGAGAAAAGCCTCCTCGCCCAGGCGCTGGTTCAGCATGTGGAAAAACATCAAACCCTTGCCGTAGCCCACCGCCTCGCCGGTGGGGCTGTGGCGGGCGGTGAATTCCCGCAGGGGAAAATCGCGGCCCCCGGCGGCGTAATCGGCGTATTTCTGCAGAACCCCGCGGCGGTATTCGGCCCCCCGGCCCTGGTCGGCCATCAGCAGGTGATCGGCCAGATAGGCGGTCAGACCCTCGCTCCAGTTGCCGGAGGCATAGTCGGTGTAGACCCCGTTACCCCACCAGTTGTGGAGGATTTCATGGGGATAGGAGGAGTGGAGAATAAAGGGCAGGCGGATTACCCGGGATCCCAGCAGGGTGAAGGAGGGCATCCCGAAGCCCGATTCCCAGGCGTTTTCCACCAGGGCGAACTTGGCGTAAGGGTATGGCCCGATCATTTCGTCGTACCAGGCCAGGTAGGTGGCGGTGGCATCCAGGTAGCGCCGGGCCAGCTCCTCGTCGGGCCGGCGGAGAAAGGCCATGGTGGCGATGCCGTCGGCCCGGTCTTCATAGACCGAGTAGCGGTCGGCTACCAGGAAAATGCCCTCCTGGGGGTTGATCTCCTCCCAGACCACTTCATTACCCTGCGCTTCCGGGCGCGGAGCATGGCGGCGGCCCTGGCTCACTGCCGTCCAGCCCTCGGGCAGTTGGGCCCGGAGGCGGAAGCTGAGGAAATGGGGGCGCTGGAGCGGCCGGGGGTACCAGAAGGCGGCCGGGCCGAGATAAATGCCCTCGGGGTCGATCCGGCCCGGGGTATGTTGCACGCCCCGGGCGTAGTCCTGGCCGGCAAAGCCCAGGGGATGATGGATTTCGCCGCCGTAAAGGATGACAAAGGTGTTAACCTCCGGCGGTAAGGTTACGGTGAACAGATCCAGGCCGCGGGACTCCACGGGCCCGGGGCCATCGGCTGCCGCGACCAGTCCGATTTCCGGGCTGCCGGCCCTGGGCTCAAGGCCCTGGTGGAGGGCCAGGGTGAAACGGCGGGGGTAATCGGCCGGCACGGTGATCGCCGTCTGGGCCTGCAGGCGCCGCTGGTCCGGCTCCAGGCTGACCAGAATTTCGTAATGGAGCAGGTCGCGTTCGGCGGCCCGGCCGGGGGCGGCCAGCAGGAGATTAAGACCGCAGCAGAGCAGCAGCCAAAAGATGGTGGCGGGGCAAAGGGGAGAGGATGACCGGCGTTTTTGAGCAGGTTGTCGGCAGCTGCTGTTCATGAGACCTCCGACTTTTGGTTTGGGGCCGTTTAACGCGCAACCAAAATGCAAAAAGGGGGCTGGTGGCGATTCAACTAATTTTTACCACAGTGAGCTCCGAGAACCCAGGGGTTAGCGAGGGAAAACGGGAGCCGGAGGTTTTTCCCCGGATTAACTGTGGTCGGCATAAATTAATTGAGCCAGGATGACCGGCTATTCCGGCCCGGCATCCGCTGCGCTTATTTTTTTGTTGCAGGGGGCCGCGTTTGCTGGCGGAACAAACCCTGGCACTGATAAGCCCCGGGGGGATCGAGGGTGAGCCTGAGCAGGCTGTTGGGGTTGGCCCGTTCCAGCGCAACCCCCTGCTGGTCGTGGATGGCCAGGATCCTGCAGGGGATGTTGAGCAGCCCCTGGTCCAGGTATTCGATGGTGTCGCCCCGCTGAAAGGGGTTGCGGGTCTCCACCAGGGGGCCGGGTCCGGCCTGGCGGACGATGGCTGCCGGAGTCCAGTCGGTGTTGGCCACTATTCCATGATAAAGCATGTCTTCGGTTCCCGGGGAGGTGTCGAGAAAATTTTCGCTCTGACCCCGGCCGCCGATTTTGGCCAGTTCGGCGGCAAATTCCGGGGGCAGGGGGGCGTCTAGGCCCCGTTCCCCCCAGAAATCCAGGGCCGCCCGGTAAAGCCGGACCACCGTGCCCACGTAGAAAAGGCTTTTCATCCGGCCTTCGATCTTCAGGGCGTCGGCGCCGGCCCGGACCAGCTCGGGCAGGCGGTTGAGCAGGCAGAGATCCTTGGCGTTGAAAATATAGCTGCCCCGCCGGTCCTCCTCGATGGGGAAGAAGCGGCCGGGCCGTTTTTCCTCTTCCAGCCGGTAAAGATAGCGGCAGGGGTGGGCGCAGTCGCCCCGGTTGGCATCCCGACCGGTAAGATAGAGGCTCAGAAAACAGCGGCCGGAATAGGAAATGCAAACCGCCCCGTGGACGAAAATTTCCAGCTCGGCCCGCACCCGCTGCCGCAGACCCGCGATCTCGGCCAGGGAAAGCTCCCGGGCCGGGTTGATCCGGCTGACCCCCTGGGCCTCCCAGAAGGCGGCGCTCTCCGGGTTGGTGACATTGGCCTGGGTGCTCAGATGGATGGGCAGTTCCGGTACCGTCCGTCGGGCTACCGCGAGAATTCCGGGGTCGGCGATAATCAGTCCGTCCACCTTGAGATCCCGCAAGAAACGGAGATAATCAGCCAGGTCGGTGAGATCCCCTTGGTGGGCGAAAATGTTGACCGCCACGTAAACCCGCACCCCCGCTCCATGGGCAAAAACTACCGCTTCCGGCAGCTCTGCTTCGCTGAAGTTGCCGGCATGGGCCCGCAGGCTGTAGCGGCTGCCGCCCAGGTAAACGGCATCAGCCCCGTAATGGACCGCCACGGCCAGTTTTTCCCGGTTGCCGGCCGGGGCCAGCAGTTCCGGCCGGGGGCTATGGTTTGCCGGTGGGGAGAGCATGGTCATCTTTTTTGCCAGTTGGAGTCGAGTTTGGTAAAGTGCCGGCCATGACGCCGCTCAATTCATCCTTATACCAGAAACGGATCGCCGTTGCCATGAGCGGCGGGGTGGACAGTTCGGTCACCGCCGCCCTGCTGCGCCGGGCCGGGGCCGAGGTGCGGGGGGTTTTCATGCGCCTGGCCCAGCCGGAGGTGGACCAGCACCAGCAGCGGGCAGCGGCGGTGGCCGCCCACCTGGGCATCGAGCTGACGGTGCTGGATCTGGCCGGACCCTTCCGGGAAAAGGTTTTGCAGCCCTTTATTGAGGCCTATTTCGCCGGCCTGACCCCCAACCCCTGCGTTTTTTGCAATCGCCTGATCAAATTCGGCCTGCTGCTGGAAACCATGCTGGCCCGGCAGGTAGATTTTCTCGCCACCGGCCATTACGCCCGCCTCACCCCCGCTGGCCGGGGAGGCTTGGCCCTGCGCCGGGGGCTGGACACCCGCAAGGACCAGTCCTATTTCCTCTGCCGGTTGCCGGCGGCCAATTTAGGTCGGATCCTGTTTCCCCTCGGCGAAAAGCGCAAGAGCGAGGTCTACGAATTGGCCGCCACCCTGGGCCTGAGCGGCCGCCACGGGGCGGAAAGCCAGGATGTCTGTTTCCTGGGGGAGCAGGCGGTGGCCGATTTCCTGACCGCCCGGCTCCCTCCCGGCCAGGCGGCATCGGGCCGGATTGTCACCTTGACCGGCCGGGAACTGGGCCGCCACCAGGGGATTCATCGCTATACCGTGGGCCAGCGCCGGGGCCTGGGGATCCCCGATGCCAGCCCCTATTACGTGGTGGCCCTGGACGCGGCCAACAATCGGGTGGTGGTGGGCAAACCGGAGAATCTGCTGCGTAAGGTCATCCGGCTGGCCGATCTCAGCTGGCTGGTCGACGCGCCGCAGCCTTTGCCGACCCGCTTGCTCGTCCAACTGCGCCATCGCCACCAGCCGGCCACGGCCCTGGTCGAAGCCGTCCCCGACGGCACCGTTACCCTGACCTTCGAGCTGCCCCAGCGGGCCCCGGCCCCAGGCCAGTACGCCGCCCTCTACCGGGATGATCAGCTGCTGGCCGGGGGCGAAATCCTGCCGGACCTTTAGGAGTCCCGCATCATTCGAGGGCAGGGGCTTGGGACCAGGATGCAATTTTTGCGGCCGGGCGGGACTGGCCCTGACATCCGTAACCGGGAGAACTGTTTAAATGGGTAAAACATCAGCAGCAGGCCGCGGTTTCGCTCTGACCAATATCTTGGCGATCCTGGTTATGCTGGTCCTCTTCGCGGCCGTGGCCATCAGCCGGCTGGGCGGCACCGACCCCCAATACAACACCCAGGTCGCCAAGCTGAAAAACCACTTGCGCTACGCCCGGATGTTGGCCATGGAGGCCCAAGGGGCCGAGCAGATGCGGTTCTGGGGGATCAGCCGCGACGGCCAGCGTTACCAGTTGCTGGTGATTGAGCCCGCCGTTAATCATCTCCCCCGGCCGCTGCCCGGCGAGGAGCAGCTTCAGGTAACGGCGGATTTGCTGAATTTCAGCGAAGACTTCAGGGCCGTTTTTTTCGATCATCAGGGCCGACCCCACGTCGGTGATCCGCCCCGGCTCGCCCCCGCCGATATTACGGTGACCCTGGGCTACCGACCCATCAGAATTCTCCGGCATACCGGGGCCATACCTTAAAAAAAGCTTTAAACCCTGCCAACCGGCCGGCGTCATTCCGGCTCGGGCGGGCTGATCAACTTTTCCTTTAAGGCAGCGCCATGGAGCTGATGATTTACATTCTTGACCTGATCGGTACGGCGACCTTCGCGATCACCGGCGCGCTGGCGGCCGGCCGCAAGCGGATGGATATTTTCGGGGTGGTGGTGCTGGGCTGCGTCACCGCGCTGGGGGGCGGCACCTTGCGGGACGTGATCCTGGGGAGCCACCCGGTTTTCTGGGTTGGGGAAACCAGGTATCTGGCGGTGGCCTCGCTGGCGGCCATCGCCACCTTCCTGCTGGCCCGCTTTCGCAAACCTTCGGCACCGGTCCTGATGTATGCCGATGCCCTCGGACTGGCGATATTCACCATCATCGGTTTCCAGAAAGGGTACCAGATAACCAACGTTTACAGCATCGCCATTGTCATGGGCGTTGCCACCGGGGTAGTGGGCGGGATTATCCGCGATCTGCTGGCCGGGGAGATTCCGCTGATCCTGCGCCAGGAGATTTACGCCTCGGCCAGTCTCTGCGGGGCCGTCCTGCTGGCCCTGCTGGTACACCTCCAGCTGCCAAGTTCCCTGGCCATAACGGCCGCGATTCTGACTACCCTGGTCATCCGGCTTGCCGCCCTGCATTGGAATCTTTCCCTGCCGGTATTCCTGCTCGAGAAAGAGAGCCCCGAGACGGCAGTCCGCCCCGGGAAGGCCCCGGCGGATCGGGACAAACCGCCCCGCTGAGCCTGGCCGTCTGTTCAGGCCAGCAACTGGTCCTTCTCCTCGTCGCTGCATTCCAGGCTGTAGTAGGCCAGGTAGACCGTGCGGACCCCCGGGATATCCTTGAGGTGGTCGAGGGCGGCCTTTACTTCCTTGGCCTGATCGCGCTCGATCAGAAAGACGATTTTTTCGCCCAGGGCCTCGGTTACTTCGATGGCGGCGGTTTCCAGGGCGGCTTTAACTTCGTCGAGGTCGTTTTCTTCGTTTACTTCCACGTATCCGCTGGCTACCAGCATGGTTATCTCCTTTGGGCCTTTAGCTTGGCGGCTCCGGCCGGGTTATTGTCCGTCAACGCTTCAGCGGGTTGGCGGTTTATGGCGACGGCAGCTTATTTCAGGCTCATCATGATCAGGCGACCTTTGTGGCGGCAACCCTCGACGCAACGTCCGCAGTAGATGCAGTTGGGGTCGCGCAGCTTGCCCTGGTCGAGATTGCGGACGATTTTAACCCCCATGTAACATTTATGCTCGCAGAGTTCGCAACCTTCGCAATCACCCCGGTTGAAGCGGAGCTTGAGCAGGCTGACCTGGTTGAACAGGCCGTAGGTCTTGCCCACCGGGCAGAGTACCCGGCACCAGAAGCGGGGATAAAAATACTGCAGGATCAACAGGGCCAGCAGGGTCAGCAGTGACCAGGCGATCACCGCCGGTTCCACCGGCAGGTCGGCGGCCAGGAAAACGCCTCCGGCGATGGTCCGGAAGATGTTGGTCAAATGGGAGAGGTAATTGGTGAAAAGGGGCAGACCGGCCAACAGGGCCGCCAGCAGCAGACCGCCGGCCAGCCAGTAGCCGGCTTGGGGCCTGAGCGGAGGCGGCGCCGGTTTTTCTCCCGGCCGGAGCTTGTCCACAAGGGAAAAAAGGAGGTCCATGGGACAGACCCAGCCGCAGAAGGCCCGGCCCAGCACCAGGTAGAGCAGGGCCACCGGCAGCACCGCGGTGAGCATGATCAGGCTGATGCCCTTGGCCGCCGCCGAGATTTCGATAAAGGCAAAAACGTCCAGCAGCTTGACCTGGCCCAGCAGGGTGGAGCCGGTGAGGCTGCCCACCAGCAGCTTGACCTCGAAGTACTGGAGTATGAACAGGCCGAGAATGGCCAGCATCACCAGCCGGCGCAGCAGGGTCCAGGGGATGGCTCGGCCGGGGGACTTCCCTCCTTGGTCCTTAGCGGTACTCACGCTCCACCAACCTTTCGCGGGCCATTATTTCGGGGAGATTGCGGCCATAAACCAGCTCGTAGCGGTCATCGCCGGAGATGTGGAGCAGGTTTTCCATCTCGGCGCGATAATCCCCCGCCAAGCCGGCGTAGACCTCCGGGGTCACCACCTTCACCGCCGAGCCCCCCAGGGGGCAGTATTTGACGCAGAGCCCGCAGCCCACGCATTTTTCATTGATGTAGGGCTGGTTGCCCCAGGGGCCGTAGTAGAAATCAAAAACCGAGGCCCCCAGGGGGCAGGCCTTGCTGCAGGAAAGGCAGACATCGCCGTTCCAGCCGAAGCAGAGCTTGAGGTCGATCAGGGCGATGCCCATTTTGACCTCCGGCTTGGCCACCTCCCGCAGGGCTCCGGTGGGACACTGGCTGGGGCATTCCATGCAGAGGGTGCAGGGAAAATCCCGCATATCCTT
>Ga0114946_10000306_pt1 | contig 31817 bp, 33 predicted proteins | sample WalLakDeSediment_FD_88676 | JGI IMG/M metagenome (GOLD analysis project Ga0114946, IMG submission 88676) | Lake sediment microbial communities from Walker lake, Nevada to study Microbial Dark Matter (Phase II) - Walker Lake 11/02/13 Deep Sediment | ecosystem: Environmental > Aquatic >... | reverse complement strand
GACCGGTATGTGATTAATAGAAAGTGTTGAACTCTCTCCGGTTGCTTATGATGAAGATGGAAACCGGTTGTCGGATGTGGTGATCGATCCGTCTTTAATTACTGTTCGGCTTGCATTTGAGAGGATCGTAACACCGGCAGGTAATGATGACGAGTAAGAACAGGAGGTATGCTATTGGGCAAATTATTTGGAACTGATGGAATCAGGGGTGTAGCCAATCGTGATTTAACCCCTGAACTTGCTTTTAAAATTGGACGGATAGCGGCCTGGGTTTTAGGCCGGGAACATAAAAATCCTTTATTTATCATCGGACGCGACACACGCCTTTCAGGCTCTATGCTGGAAGGTGCTCTTGTGGCCGGGATAACCTCAGCAGGAGGTGAAGTACGGATCCTCGGTGTAGCCTCGACGCCGGCGGTGGCTTACCTGACCCGAGACTTTAAGGCCTCAGCAGGAGTGGTTATCTCAGCATCCCACAATCCCATCGAAGACAACGGCCTGAAGATATTTGACAGTCGAGGATTAAAACTGCCCGATGCCCTGGAAGATAAAATTGAAGAAATCTATTTTAACAACATGGATAAATTACCCCGCCCTGAAGGAGCTCTACTTGGGCAGTCTTTTATTGACGGGAAAGCTCTCGAGAAATATTTAGATCACTTAAGGGATACTGCTGTTTCGCTGGAGGGCCATAGTCTTGTCGTCGACTGTGCACATGGAGCGGCCTGCCGGGTGGCTGGTGAACTCCTGGAACGTCTGGGAGCCAGGGTTAAGTTGCTGCACGATGAGCCTGACGGCAGTCGGATAAACGTTGACTGCGGTGCTACTGATACCGCTGATCTACAGCGTGCTGTGGTTGAAAGCAGTGCTTCTGTCGGACTTGCTTTCGATGGAGATGCCGACCGGCTCATTGCTGTCGATGAAAAAGGGGCTATTGTTGATGGCGATGCGGTGATGGCAATTTGTGCCGTCGATATGAAAAATAAGAACTTACTGAAGCAGAATACTTTAGTTGCAACGGTGATGAGCAACGGTGGACTCGACATCTTAGCTGAAAAGCATGGTTTAAAGGTAATTCGCACATCTGTGGGTGACCGTTATGTTCTTGAAGAAATGATGAAAGGCGGATATAATCTTGGTGGTGAACAGTCGGGACATATTATTTTCTCTGATCACGCCACTACCGGAGACGGTCTGCTTACTGCATTGCAGTTGCTAAAGGTTGTACAGGAACAACAGCATCCCCTTTCCGAACTGGCTTCCCATCTGGAGAGACTGCCACAGGTTTTAGTTAATCAAAAAGTGGCTACCAAGGATGGTTGGTCGGACAACCCTAAAATCAGCGCTGCAATTAAACGGGTGGAGAAAGAACTTGGCCGGCATGGCCGCATTCTGGTCCGTCCGTCAGGAACTGAACCGAAAATCAGGGTCATGCTCGAAGCGTCTTTGCCTGAAGAGAAACTTGAGGAGTATGCCCACTCTCTTGCTGAAGTAATTGCCAAAGAACAGTCTTAAGGCTCCATTTTGATTGACAGGCAAACTAAGGGGTAATTTAGTTTTTGGGGAGGGGCATAGCATTCCTCCCCCGATTGTTTCAGGGACATCAGAATATTAAACCGGTTTCACAAATGGGGGTAAATATATGTGCGGCATTGTCGGCTATACAGGAACCAGGGAAGCGGCTAATATCCTGATTGATGGTTTAAGAAAGCTTGAATACCGTGGGTATGATTCGGCCGGGATTGCACTGCAGCAGGATGGGCGCCTGGTTATAAGCAAGGCAGCGGGATCTGTTTCCGATCTGGAAAGTATACTGGGCGAGCAGTTTAAAAAAGGTGCTGTTGGTATTGGCCACACCCGCTGGGCTACTCATGGCCGGCCAACAGATATAAACGCCCACCCCCATTGCAGCTGCGGCGAAGAAATTGCCGTCGTCCATAACGGTATCATTGAAAATTACCAATCACTGCGCCAGTGGTTGATAGAAGAAGCCGGACATAAGTTTCGTTCAGAAACCGATACAGAAGTCCTGGCCCACCTGGTTGAAGAATACTACGAAGGCGATTTGCTCGAAGCTGTCCGAAAAGCGGTAGATCGGGTTGAAGGTTCCTATGCTCTGGTTGTAATTACGATCAACGAGCCGGAACGTATTGTTTGCGCCCGCCAGGACAGCCCTCTTATTATCGGGCTTGGTGAAGGTGAAAATCTTGTTGCTTCAGATATTCCCGCCATCCTTGCTCATACCCGTAAAACCAAGGTCTTGGAGGACGGCGAATTTGCATCAATCACCGCCGGTGATGTTGAAATATCCGATGCTGACGGAAAGGTGCTCGAGAGGGAAATATTTGAAATAACCTGGGATATAGAAGCCGCTGAAAAAGGCGGATATAAGCATTTTATGCTTAAAGAAATCATGGAGCAGCCTACTGCAGTAAAAGAGACAATGCGGCAGCGAATCGATGCAGCTTCCGGCAAAGTGAACTTAAGCGAGCTCGAATTTACAAAAGAAGAACTATCTTCCCTGGAAAAGATTTTTATTGTTGCCTGCGGTACCGCTTACCATGCCGGGCTGCTCGGTAAGGCTATCATCGAAAAAGTGGCAGGAGTCCAGGTTGAAGTCGATGTTGCCTCAGAATTTCGTTACCGGGAGCCTCTCTTAGGCAAAAACCAATTGGTGATCGTGATCAGCCAGTCGGGTGAAACCGCCGACACCTTAGCCGCCCTGCGGCTGGCCCGGCAGAAAGGGTTGAAAGTATTGGCAATAACCAATGTCGTCGGCAGCTCGGTCTCCCGGGAAGCAGACCAGGTCCTCTATACCTGGGCCGGACCGGAAATTGCTGTTGCCTCTACAAAGGCTTACCTGACCCAGCTGGTTGCCCTATACCTGGTAACCCTTTACCTGGGTGAAGCCCGCGGCAGTATTGATCCAAAATTGGCTAAGGAACTGATTGCGAATCTGACTGCCCTTCCCGGGCTTTTAAAGAAGATACTTTCCGAAGAAAGCCTATCCAAACTGCGTTCATACTGCGATCACCTGGCTCAATGGGAAAGTGCATTTTTCGTTGGCCGTAACCTGGATTACCCTGTGGCCATGGAAGGAGCACTTAAACTGAAAGAAATATCTTATATCCATGCCGAGGCCTACGCAGCCGGTGAACTCAAGCACGGCCCCCTGGCTCTTATTGTCGAGGGGATCCCGGTGATCGCCCTTGTTACCCAGAAAGCTGTCTTTGAAAAAACCCTCGGAAACATCCAGGAAGTAAATGCCCGCGGCGGGGCTGTTTTTGCCATCACCCAGGAAGGTTTCGACGAAGTAGCCCGGCAGGTCGAATCCGTTTTTTACCTGCCTCCGGTAAATGATATTCTGGCCCCGATCTTAAGTGCGGTGCCGACCCAACTTATTGCTTACTACGCCGCCCTTGCACGCGGCAGCTCGGTTGACAAACCCCGTAACCTTGCAAAAAGCGTAACGGTGGAGTAGAGTTATGAGTCTGCGGCTGCACGTAATTGCCTGGCTTCTATTTCTCCTCTGCGGCATAATATACCTTATTGCCTCAATTCGCGATCAAGATCCGCTGATGCTTGCCGGCAGCGCCTGCTTTATTGTTGCCGTTATCCTCTTTCTCTTTCCTGATAAAAAACAAAAATAATTTTCCGGTAAGTATTGAAAAACAGCCGTTAATAACAGTGGAGGTTAATAATCCGGCGGGAATAAAAAAGGGTGGAAAGTCTTATCAAGGCAGTGTTGCAGGGTTTTTTATAAAAAGGTTGAAATAAATTATACCGGGTTGAATGTCTATCCGGAAAAGTCAAAGTGTCGCAGGCGGTGCCTGGAGAAACAAAGGAGATATTTATGACAGAGAAAAATGATACTGAAGGCAAAACAAATTTTATTTACACTATGATCAGGGAAGACCTTGGTAAAGGGCTGCTGGAAGGAAGCCCAGTGCACACCCGCTTTCCCCCTGAACCGAACGGTTATCTGCACATTGGACATGCCAAGGCCATCCTTCTGAATTATGGGATAGCAAAAGATTTCAATGGCAAATTTAATCTTCGTTTCGATGATACCAACCCGATTAAAGAAGAACAGGAATTTGTCGACTCAATTATAGAAGATATACGCTGGCTGGGGGCAGATTGGGAAGACCGCCTTTTATTCAGCTCAGACTACTTTGAAGTCAAGTACCAGTTCGCCCTGTGCCTGATCAAGGCCGGACATGCCTATGTCTGTGACTTAAGTCAGGATGAAATCAGGGAATACCGGGGCACCCTGACTAAACCGGGAACCGAATGCCCCACCCGCAACCGTTCCGTTGAAGAGAACCTCGACCTATTTGAACGGATGCGCGGAGGTGAATTTCCAAACGGCAGCCGGGTGCTAAGGGCTAAGATTGACATGGCTTCAGGAAACCTGAATATGCGTGATCCCGTTATCTACCGTATCCTGCACGCCGAACATCACCGCACCGGCGACAAGTGGTGCATCTACCCCATGTATGACTTTGATCATCCCTTTTCCGATGCTCTTGAAGGGATCACCCATTCCCTCTGTTCGATCGAATACACCGACCACCGCCCGCTTTACGACTGGATAGTAGATAATGCAGTCGAACTGATGCCCGAAGTGGTCAGGTTCCGTTCCCGCCAGACCGAATTTGCCCGTCTGAATATGAATTATACAGTTATGAGCAAGCGCAAACTGCGCAGGCTTGTAGAAGAAAACCACGTTGAAGGATGGGACGATCCCCGTATGCCAACCATTGCCGGATTGCGCAGGCGGGGGATAACCCCGCAGGCAATCGCCGATTTCCAGGAACGTGTCGGGGTATCGAGAGCGGACAGTACTGTCGACTTGGCCTTATTAGAACACTGTATCCGCCAGGAGCTCGAAACCACGGCACCCCGCCTGATGGCTGTGCTTGATCCTGTCAAAGTGGTAATCACTAACTGGCCTGCCGGAAAAACTGAGCTGTGCGAAATGGAAAACATTCCGGGTGCCGAAAACGCCGGCACCCGCCAGGTTCCTTTTAGCGGCGAGATCTATATCGAGCGTGATGATTTCATGGAAGAGCCTCCGAAAAAGTTCTTTCGTTTAGCTCCGGGCAGGGAAGTGAGACTGAAAGGAGCTTATATTATTCGCTGTGACAATGTATTAAAAGATGCCGGCGGCAGAATTACTGAACTGCATTGCACTTACGACCCTCAAACCAAAAGTGGATCAGATACTAGCGGCAAAAAAATCAAGGGGGTTATCCATTGGGTCTCGGTCGGACATGCGGCCAGGATAACGGTCAACCTTTACGAGACCCTTTTTACAGTAGAAAACCCCGAACAGGATGATGAAAAAGATTTTATCAGCCATCTTAACCCCAATTCACTGGTCGTTTGTAAAGATGTGCCTGCTGAACCGGCAGTTGCCGAAGCATCTCCCGGCAGTCGTTTCCAGTTCCTGCGCAAAGCTTATTTCTACCTTGATCCCTTAGCCTCCCGGGACGGAACCCCGGTCTTTAACCGTATTGTTCAGCTAAGAGACAGCTGGGCACGGATGAAAAAATAGCGCACTGAGACGGAGGAATCGATGGAACAGAAAACAGCGGCCTCTCTGCCTCTTGCCGGACAACTGCTTTACGCATCGGGAAGCGCTGCCTTTACAATGCTCGAGCGGTTAATCCTGCTCTACGTGCCTTTCTACTACCTGCCCCCCCGGGAATTTAATCTTCCCAACCTGATTTATGATCGCACTTATTTAGGCCTTCTCACCGTGCTCGGTGCCGCCCTTTTGATTGGCCGCATATTTGATGGTTTTGCCGATCCGATTATTGCTTCTTTAAGCGACAATAACAGGTCCCGCCTGGGGCGCCGCAAACTATTTTTAATTATTGGCGGACTGCCCCTGGCGCTTTCGGCCTTACTGGTCTTTCATCCGCCCGATTTAGCCGGCCCATCTTTTTTCAACGGGTTGTGGCTCGGCTTTTTCATGACCTTTTTTTACCTGGCCTTTACTTCCTACGTCAACCCCTTCCTGGCTTTGCTGCCTGAACTGGGCCACAACAATGTCCTGCGTATAAATCTCTCGACGATGATTGCCTTTTTCGGCCTGATCGGTATGGTCCTTGTGGCGGTACTCTTTCCCCTTTTGACAGGCAGTATGCAGGATGCGGGCATTGATTTACGTACAGCTTACCGTTACACGGCCGGGATTTTTGCCGTCTTCTCCGTTATCCTTTTATACACGGCAACGATGGGATTCGATGAAAGGGTGCACACCCTGCCTGCGGAGGCGCCGCGGATAGGGACATGGCAATCTCTGCGCCATACCTTTGGGATTAAGCCTTTCCGCATATTTCTATGCGGTGAAATATTCCTTCAGTTTGCCATGAATACAGTAACCCTGGGCTTAATCTATTATGCTGTGGTTCTCTTCCGGATGGACGAGCGTTTTATGATTGTCCTGGCCGGCCTGACTATCGGGGGAGCTTTGCTATGCTTTCCGCTGGTCAATATTCTGGCCAAAAAAGCAGGGAAGAAAAGGGTAATCACTACCGGGGTTCTAACTCTTGCTTTAAGCGGGTTGGTAATCTTCCTGCTCTCATTTAACATGGCCGGAATTTATTTTTATATCAGCATGGCCATGTTTTTTTTGGCCGGGTTCCCGCTTGCTGTCCTGACCATTTTAATCAACCCGACCATAGCCGACCTGGCCCGGGCTGACTACTATAAGACCAGGCAGCGCCGTGAAGCAATGTTTTTTGGTGCCCGGGCGATACCGCTGAAATTGACTATCGCCATGGCCGGTGTAGTCTTCGCTTACCTTCTTTCTGCTTTCGGAAGAGATATTGCTCAGCCACTGGGCATCCAACTAAGTGCCTTTGTTGTTGTTGTTGCCGCACTGGGCAGTTTCACGTGCTTCAGACTTTATCCCGAGCAGCAGGTATTGGAAGCCCTGCAGGATGAAGAAACCTGATATCAGGTTTGTTACGTTTGACTAATTGGGAGGTAAAATAGCTGCTGCCGGTTAATTAGTAAGGATAAGGAAACAGGCAAATCAACTTTTAACTGAAACGGAGGGAAGAAAATGAAACCGAAAGTAATTGTCATTCTGGTGCTCGTAGTCCTTTTTTTAATTATTTTGGCTCAGAATACTCATGTAATTACCCTGAATTTACTCTTTTGGACGATATCGATGTCTCAAATTATTCTTATAGCCTTTGCCCTGCTCGGAGGCTTTATCATCGGTTACCTGACTTCGATGTTAACAGGGAAAAGTAAATAGTTCATTACGGCTCAAAAATTAATTTGCTGGAACAGGTAAGCTCCTCAACCTGCCTTCCTTTTCAGAGTCTGTACTTTTAGGTATACTTAATACAAAAGTTGAGGGGGATAAGAATGGAAAAAATAACAGTCAGGCAGCTTGTTCAAGATGCTGAGACGTATGCAGATAAACAGGTAATCGTGAACGGGTGGGTCAGAAATAACCGAGACCAGAAAGCATTCGGTTTTATTGCCTTAAATGACGGCACCCATTTTACCCCGGTTCAGATTGTCTACGAGAAAGAGCTAATATCCAACTTTGATCAGGTAGCCAGTCTGAACGTTGGCTCTGCGATAAGCGTAACCGGCCGGTTGGTGCTGACCCCGGGAGCCAGACAGCCCTTTGAAATTAAAGCCGGTAAGGTTACCCTGGAAGGGAGCTCCCCCGAGGATTACCCGATCCAGCCTAAACGGCACAGCCGGGAGTTTTTAAGAGAAATAGCCCACCTACGCCCGCGGACTAATCTGTTTACAGCCGTTTTCAGGGTCCGTTCGCTGCTATCTTTTGCTATCCATCAATTCTTTCAGGAAAAGGGTTTTATCTATCTGCATGCTCCGATCATTACAGCCAACGACGCTGAAGGAGCAGGTGAACTGTTCAGGGTGACAACCATTGGCCCCAAAACACTCCCGTTGACAGATGAAGGAAAAGTTGACTACTCGGGAGATTTCTTTGGTAAAAAAGCAAACCTTACCGTCAGCGGCCAACTGGAAGCGGAAGCCTTCGCCCTGGCTTTCAGGGATGTTTACACTTTCGGCCCAACTTTCAGGGCTGAAAACTCTAATACACCCCGGCACGCTGCTGAATTTTGGATGATCGAGCCAGAAATTGCTTTTGCCGATTTAAATGATAATATGGATCTGGCTGAAGAAATGATCAAGTATTTGATCAGCAGTATGCTGGAAAAGGCCGAAGTTGAGATGGCCTTTTTCAACCAGTTTGTCGACAAAGGCTTGCAGGAAAGGTTAAAGAATATCTTAACCGCTGAATTTACCCGTATCACCTATTCTGAGGCCATAGAAATTCTTCAGAAAGCAAAGGATAAATTTGAATATCCGGTAGAATGGGGTAAAGACCTGCAGACTGAGCACGAGCGTTACCTGACAGAAAAAGTTTTTCATAAGCCGGTCTTTGTCTCCGACTACCCCAGGGAGATCAAGGCTTTTTACATGCGCCTGAACGATGATCATAAAACAGTTGCCGCCATGGACCTGCTTGTACCCGGAGTGGGTGAAATCATCGGCGGGAGCCAGAGAGAAGAGCGGGAGGATATCCTGGTAAAAAGGATGGCCGATTTTAACATTGAACCCGGAGATTTGCAGTGGTACCTGGACCTTCGCAAGTACGGTGGAGTTAAGCATTCCGGTTTCGGGCTCGGCTTTGAAAGGGCAATCATGTATGTTACCGGTGTCAGCAATATCAGGGATGTTATTCCCTTCCCCAGGACGGTTAACTCCTGCGAGTTTTAACCGTAGAAAGCCTGCCCCCGATGGATTCTAGTACGGGCCGGCTCCCTGTACCTTTTCTGCAACAAAAGTAAGTTTTTGCTCAGAGCCGTTCGTCGGTTCCAGGCTGAAAGTGGGGTAGAGACCGAGCAGAGAAAAACCGGTCTTATCCAAAAGGTTAATGATCAGGTCCGGTTCGTAATCCTTTTCCTGGTGCTGCTCCTGAAATTTTTTAAAAAGGCCGCTATCGGTACGGCTGAATACAGTCAGCAGGACTGACCAAAGGTTTTCTTTGGAACAGTAACCGGTTTCCCAGATCAACACAAAATCTTCTGCATCAGCCCAGCATACATTGCTGTCCTCATCTCCGGCTCGCAGTCTCGGGCGGGTCAGGTCGAAAATAAAAAGCGCGCCGGGATTAAGCACTGCATAGACCTTTAACAGGGCCTGCTCTAACTGCTGTTCACTTAAAATATAGTTAAGGCCGTCTTGAAATAGAAGGGCCAGATCGTATTTCTCAGGCAGTTCAAGCAGGCATAGGTCCGACTGATAAAAAGCGACATCCAAGTTTTCCCGGGCCGCTTTAAGGCGAGCCTGGGTGAGCATGGCCGCTGATAGATCTACTCCGGCAACTTGATAGCCTCGTCCGGCGAAAGGCAAAGTTGAGCTTCCCGTACCGCAGGCCAGATCAACCAGGGAGCGGGGTTTTTTTGCAAAGCGATCCAGCAACTGCTCAACATAATCGGCCCAGCTATCATAATCCACTCCGCACATCACCTGGTCATAAATGCCGGCAAAACCGGCATAGGGCTCATTAACCTTTTTCACAGTAGTTGTAGCGCTCCTTTTTATCTGGCAAATTGAGCTAATTTAAGGAAAAAACTAAGCAATCGAACTAAGTTTAATTATAATAGCTGGTATTGCAGATAGGCAAGCCAATCGATGATATGCTATATTATGCATTAAGAACTCAGAATGTGCCAAGGAGATCTTAAAAATCAGGTTATGGAGGCTGATGAAACAAGCAGTTTTTCATTGTTGGAGCTTTAGGAATCCGAAGATAATATGAGCTTACAGAGGGCAGTCAATTATATCCTTGCATGAACATACCATATAATACAGGGTGATCAGTTGTGGAAAAACATACTATAAAATATGAAGGAACAACAATTCCCTTCACTCTTGTCAAAAAGAAAGTCAAAAACGTCAATCTCAAGGTCCGCCCCGATTCAACCGTGGTAGTATCTGCAAACAAAGCAGTGCCTTTTGAATTTATCGAGAAACTCGTTATAAAGAGGGCACCCTGGATTTTAAAAAATATAATGCATTTTGATGAAAAAAGAAAGTTGAATTTTAAACGTGAATATGTTAGCGGAGAAATCATTCAATATCTTGGGAAACACTACCTGCTGCAAGTGCTGCCGGAAGGGAGGAAGGAAGAGATCATTTTAAACGGGGAAAAGATCTTTCTTTTCGTTAAAGATGAAAGCTGTTTTTCCCGAAAAGAGAAGCTCTTTAACTCCTGGTATAAAGAAAACGCAAAGGTAACCTTTCACGATTCCCTGGAGAGAGTATACCCCGGGGTTATCAAATATGAAATCGAAAAACCCGGTATTACAATCAGGACTATGAAGACCAGGTGGGGCTCCTGTTCCTGGAACAAGCAGAAGATCACTTTGAACACCGAACTGATGAAAACCCCCTTAGCATGCATCGATTATGTGGTCCTGCACGAACTGGCTCACTTCAGAAACCGAAAACACGATGCCCGGTTCTATGAATTTTTAACTGAGCTGATGCCTGATTGGAAAGAGCGGAGAGCAGTTCTAAAAAAATCAATAAATCAAAACTATTAATAAGAGCATGGTGAGGCAGAATTTAGTACACAGGGACTAGTACACAGGGACGGAGGTAGTGTACTAAAATCTGAAAATAGTACACAGGGACGGAGGTAGTGTACTAAAAACTTAACTGAAAGGAGTATTAAGTGCGTTCCCATACAAGCTATCTCACCTTCAACACTGGAAAAAGACGTGAATATATCATTATTACCGGAGACATGGAAAAGGCCCTGGCAGCAGATTTTTTAGGCGGAATTTGACGACAGACGCCGCAAGCGTGTGGTGATTAAACTTATTGGAGAATAGCTCACATTCTACGAAATCAATATGATTAACGACATAAGGATATGCCCTGTTCAAGAATGCGCCTGTAATTTACATTCAGTAAAATGGGGTAAGTAATTATAGAAAAGAGGCCCCAGGGATTAAATGGCAATTCCACTTGGGTTTCATCGTATTCACTTCATATATTCAAGACGTGGTGCCGGCTAGGCAGGATAAGTACCGGCAGCATTATAAATATACCGGCCACCCAGCTTAATTTTTGCTGTAAAGGCAATAAACTGGGTAAGTTTGGCCGGCCAATTCTTCTGCATGCCGGGCAGCAGGAACATCATGAGAAAGGGTATTATCCTGCCCGGGATTCATCCTTTATTCTTACGTCCTAACCGGTCTCTAATTAGAAAGCCGGTGGCGATCAGGATATAAACCGGGGTGAAGTTTAATAATATATCGCGGTAAGCATCAGGATGCCATTCAATAAAGAAGCTGCCTAACCACATCACTAAAAATATAAAGCTTATAGTTATTCCGTAATGGAAAGCAAAAATTCCCGGCAGCGACCAGCAAGGGAATAGGTTGAAAATCAAGATGCTTCCAATTCCGATCGAAACAATTGCAAAACGAAGCAATATATGGACATGAGTATCGGTTGCTCTGCCGATTAATAAAGCATACCCTGAGCTTGTTATGGTAAGCAGAGTGTAAACAACGCAGATTAGTATCAAAGCGCCTTTTAAATTCAAGTTTATTCTAATATCGTCAACCCCAAAAAAGATTATAAAAAGATTTGACTGCAATAATGGTAAACTGGAGTAAAAAAATAGCTGATATGCATTATCATTAAATTACACGAAACTTTCTTTCAAAATAAACCTGCCCCGCTTGCAGCACCTAATAACATCAGCAATACACCTGCAGCTATTTTTACTGTGCGTTCCCAACGGCGGTGTGATTCCCGGCCGAGTTGTATGCCCAACCAGTTAAAATTTACCTAAAAGAACAAAATAGTAGTTGCTTCGACTAAGGGTGGGGCCTCGCCCAAACCGAGGCTGAAGCCCACCATCAGGTTGTCAAGGCTCAGGCCTGCCGCCAGCACTACCAGCTCGCTCCAACGGGTCAAACGCCGGACTATAAGTTCAGCGTTTTGATCCTCACAAAAACTTCCGACTACCGCGAACAAGCCTAGTCCAAAAAGCAGTACGGCTCCAATGATGTTAGAATGTAAAAGGCCGGACATCGTCTTTCTCTTTTGAAAAGACGCTCGACACTATTTTCTCGCGCAAAGCCTTTTTCGCACCTTTTTACTTGCAATGGCTCCTAATAAATCAGAAATGTAACTACAAGGATTATCAGCCCGAAGGCAGAAACTCCTAAATCGATTAAAATAATGTCGCGACCCTTATCCTTTCTTAACATTCGGGCAACGGCTTTCTGAAACCGGGTGTAATCAAATAAAAGGGCTAGCGCTTTTAAAGCAGTTAATGAGAATAACACTGTAATATAAATTGAATTAGCAATACCTAAGGTGAAATGGAGATACCAGGTTAGTGCGATCAAAGCCAAACCGATCAGTGCTATGATAGTGATCCAGGGCGGACGTTCTTCGGAATAAAACTTTTCGATGAACTGATTTTCATCCCACGGGAGCAGGTGCATATATACAGGCTTTAAAAAAGCTGCCAGTCCGAAAATAATCCCGAGAACTTTAAAGTAATTCATATTAGTGCCTCCTTAGTATAGAAATAATCCCAGTAAAACCGATCCTAAGCCCAATATCAAGGCAGCAACATTAATCAGTGTGAGTGTCTTACGGTCTCTCTCTAAAACACGGACTGCAAAGGCGCGAAAATGCTTATAATTAAAAAGCACCTGTGAAGTTTTGATCAGGGTCAGGGATAGCAAAAGGGTTATAACCAGGGAATTGGGCACGTCTGTAGTGAAATGCATATACCAGGTAAAAGCGACAAGTAACAAGCCAAATGCACCCACAACCCAGACCCACCCGGGCTGTTTCTCAGTATAGGCCGTGTTCAACTCAAAACGATTCCACTGTTTGGGAAAAAACTGAATAGCCGGCCTGGTGAGAATCAATATTGCTCCAAAAACAATACTCAGGATCTGGAAATAATTCATCAATTTTCCTCCTTTAGAGTTGGTTTGTGAAGGCCGTTTTTTAGAAATTCAACCAGGTGGTGCATCTCTTTCCACAGTTCTTGATCACCCTTTTTCATAAGTTCCCCATAATCCGGGTAAATTTCTGTAAACCTCATTAGTACAAACTGGAGTATGCGTATAACAAATTCTTTTCCAATATCAGAACGAATTTCACCGGAAGTAATTGCTTCATCAACCATTTTATCCATATACTCTTCAAAAGCTTTTCTAAACCGCCCCCATATCTTTTTTTTCAGGTCATTATCCGGCATATTTTGCAAACGTATGCCGATTTGATGATAGCGGTTATTTGACCTGGTGAAATCAATAGATGCCTTAAGCTGAAGTTCAAGATTATCAAAGAAATCCATTTCGTCGATGGGCTTCCCGATTCCTGTTAGGGCCGATTTGAGAAACAAAGTTTTCTTTTCTGTGGCCAGTTCAATCATATGCATGTACAGATCTTCTTTGTTTGTAAAGTAATGGTACATGCTGCCCTTGGATATCCCGGCCATCGATATAATATGATTCAAAGAGGCGGCATCATAATCTTTCTCTGAAAACTCATCCAAAGCTGACTCCAATACAATTTCCTGCTCTTCTTTCGACAAATTAAGGAATCCCTGCTTAACCAAAATATCGCCGCCCCTGCTTAGACCAGGTGGTTTAGACCACCTGGTCTAAGGATAGCACATTTTAATTCGGGCGGCAATAGGGAATTTAAATTATTTTTTCAACTTCTCTTCCACCGATTTGACTTTTTGGTCGATAGAACCGGTTTTATCCCGGCGATCATCGATCTTAATATTGGTGCTGACCCTCTTTGCGCCCTGGCTAAAAGGAACTTCGTGCAGATGCCGTATTAGCTCCATAATTCGATCCAGGTCACCTTCGATGATAGTACCCATGGCGGTTAGTTCATATTTCAGGCCCTCACCTCGTTCCTGCAACTCTTTTTCGCAGGCAGCCACATAAGAGCTCAGGCTGGTACTGCCTGTTCCCAGGGGAACAATAGAGATTTCAACAACAGCCATTTACAACACCTCCACAGTTTAATTTTCTCTCTGCAGGTAAAAGGTTATTTTTACTGAGTATAGAATAACACATTTGTCTGGACAGCTTCAGCTATAACTGCAAGCACTATAAGGTATTATAAAAATCTTTAATAAGCGGTTTATTACAAAACTTTTTATAATTGCAAATTCCTGTTTACGATCGGAGTGACATTCTGTGCAGGAGATTAAAAATGATAATTGTAGCTGCCCTAAAATAGACTGCATCAGGCATGGCAATTGTGAAGAGTGTGCAGAACATCATCTCTCCACGGAAAAGGAGCCTTTTTGTAAAAGAGAAGAAGAAAGAGAATATGCGGGAAATGATTAATAGTGCTTCTCGAAATAAGCAGAAAGGCCTGAAATAGCAAGCACGAAGAGATTTTTAATAACCCGGCAATTATCTTCATTAAATTAATCTCCAAAGTTTAGCTAACCCGGAACCCTTCGCATTGTAAAACACCGAAAAGCGCCTGCCGTGCGTCCTGCAGCGCTTTTTCGCGCCAGCGCTGTTCTTGCGGGATGAACAGCTCGGTAAAAGCTTTCCGCACCTCTAGTTCCGCCCCAGTAGAAAAGGTTCCGTGATGAAAAAGCCTGTTTTCGTCGATCATTGTTTTGAGGCTGCGCAGCTTATCGAGGGGATACTCTCCCAAAGTGCCGAATTCAAAACTGGTGCCGTAGAAGGACAACTCCGGGAATTCTTTCCCCACCAGCTCGTAGAAAAAGTCAACCATATCTCCCTGCATGGCATAAAACTCGAAAGGGTTGGTTTTTGCAACCAGTGGATAACCGAATGCCTTCTGCAGAGCCAGTGAGTCGCGCGGCTCATTGATTGAGTTTACAATGGTCATCTGGTAACGGGGCCCGTAACCGCTGTGCATATCAAGTACCAGGAGACGGTGACAGGAAGCTGCCAGTTCCTTAAACAGATCGATCATGACTTGAGCCGAAGCCTCATAACCTCTCCCCCCGTAATAGATTCCTTTGGGATGGAGGTATTGACCCATAAGTGTAACCTCCTTAAATTTCTTTACACCCATGGGCAGCATTTTATAGGTCAATCTGGCGCCAAAAAAAGCTCTACTACTTATCTTTAGCGGGTTAGAAGGATTCAGAAATGAATTGATCCGGTCATACCGGCAGTCTGAAGAAGCATCTGCAGCCTCCCAGCCATAGATAAAATTCCGGTTTAAATCTACATTATTTTCATTGGTGCGGCGCCGCTTCCACATCCCCCAGGGATTAATTGCATGGACAATAAAAAGCCCTGTATTGGCCGGATCGAGGGTTTTTAAAAATTCCTCAATAAAAAGGCCGATTACCGCTGTGCCTATGTAACCTTCGATTCCGTGCAGCCCGGAAGTCAGCAGGATCACTTTGTCCTGACGATCCAAAGCCGGGGCGGCAATAACCTCCACTGCCAAATTATCTTCGGCTTTGCCAATGGCATAAGAGCGGATTTCGGCCTCCGGCCAAAAGAGGCGCACCTGTTCCAGGGAAGCATAAAATTTATTACGGCTTTCGGCGTAAGATTCGCTGAACAGTCTTTCTATCGCCACTTTCATTAAGCCTCCTTAAAAAGGCCTGTAATTATTCGCCACTGTCAGTACTTTCAGCTCTAGTCTGATCATCCATTAAATTTTGTATTAAGTAAACTGTTGAAAGTCTAATTCGCCTGAAAAAGTTCTTTTCCTTTTACCTGTCTTTGTATTCTTGCCGCAGGGACTATATCAGACTGCTGATTTCAGATAACTATCTAAACCGATAACCCATTACTTCTATACTCTGAAAAAATATGTCGGGTATGGTATAGTAAAAGTGTAGAAATATAGTATCAGCCGGGAGGGTTTAAAAATGAAACGCCGCGTTTTTATAGGCAGGTTAATCCGCTGGTTGACTGCTTTTTTTATAATTTTCGGTTTGGGTGGTCTGGCCTACCGTTTCTTCGGTAACGCTGAACTTACGCCCGATCAAAATAGTGAAGGTTTCGATATACAAGTCGGGGAAGATAATGGCAGATCTGAAGAGAGCCAAACTAGGGAGGATGAGAAAATGATTCCCAGGAGACAGCTCGGTAAAACAGGAATTTCAGTATCCCTTTTCAGCCTGGGCGGTGAATCAACAATCGAACAGGCAAACCGAGCAGATGAAGCTGAACAAATTATTAACCGGGCCATAGATCTCGGAGTCAACTATATAGATACCGCGCCTGCCTACGGCCGAGGGGATAGCGAAAGCAATATCGGCCGGGTGATGGAATACCGCAGGGAGGAGGTCTTCCTGGCGACAAAGACGCCGGACCGCACTTACGACGGAACCATGCGCCAATTGGAAATGAGCCTGGAACGACTGCGTACTGATCACCTGGATCTCTACCAGCTCCATAACGTGCGGACAGCAGGCGATTTGGAAGGGGTTTTTGCCGAAAATGGAGCAGTTAAAGCGCTTGCAGAGCTTAAAAGTCAGGGAGTAATTCGTTTTGCCGGCATTACCGGACATAAGGATCCGGATGTGCTTCTGCGGGGAATCAGGGAATATCCCTTTGACTGTATCTTAATGGCCTTAAATGCCGGAGATGTTCATTATGCCTCATTCCAGGAGAAACTGCTTAAAGAGGCGGTAAAGCTGGATATGGGCATAATTGCAATGAAGGTTACAGCAGTCGGGCGTATATTCCGTGAAGGCGGCCTTTCGGCTATGAATCAGGCGCTGGGATATGTCTTTTCTTTACCGGTCAGCACAGCAATTGTCGGTATCTCGAGTTTGACTGAAGTGGAGGAGAACGCCCAAATTGCCGCTGATTTTGAAAAGCTGAGTGATGAAGGAATAAAGAAGCTGGAGGCCCTGACCGAATCATACGCCGACGACGCCAACTTCTTCAAGCATCATTGGTAAACCCGCTTGTTTTTTTGTAACCACAGTTATAAGTATTCCTTAATGTACCTGCTGTTTAATGAGCCTCGATTATTGTTTGTTATTAATCCCTAAACTTATTTAAGTTTTTATTTTTTTTGCAGGATTCGGGGAATTAAACGCGAAAAGAATAACACTTAATATAAAATAAGTAGCACGCGATGTTTGCAGGTAAAACGGATATATCCTTAGAAGAACTCGCTGCTGCGATTTACGGGAGGTTGAAAATGAAGAAGTGCGGATTGATTCTTTTAGCCCTGGTATTATTGGTTCCTGTTTTGTTTTCAGTTGGATGCAGTAGCGTAGCCCCTGTGTCCAATGATGATACAGCTGGTAGTCCCACGGAAGTTGGAACGCTAGTCTTTACGGCAAACGGTGAGGAGTTTATCCGCGAAGGTTTTCTTACCAAGGACGGTTGGGAACTTACCTTCGACCAGGCTTATGTGACCATGGGCAGCATAACTGCATACCAGACCGATCCGCCTTATGATACGGATCAGGGCTGGGATATTGACTACCAGGTCAAAGTTGAACTGGATGGTATCTACTCGGCGAACCTGGCCGACCCGGCCAGTGACCCGGCAGAACTTGAAGAACTGGCGGAAGTGCCGGCCGGTCACTTCAACGCACTTTCCTGGACAATGGTTCGGGCTGTTGAAGGGCCATCTGCAGGGTATAGTCTTTTTCTGACCGGGCAGGCCGAAAAAAATGGCCGGGTAATAGATTTCACGCTAGGCATCGAGCAGGAGGTTGCCTACCTGGGCGGTGACTATATCGGCGATGAACGCAAGGGAATTGTTGCCACCGGAGAAATTGCTGAGCTCGAAATGACATATCACTTCGACCATCTTTTTGGTGACGGAGAAGAGGATTTGGATGATCCCCTGAACGAGGAAGCGCTTGGTTTTGAACCACTTGCAGCCCTGGCTGTAGATGGGGTTCTGGAAGCAGATCTTGCTTCCCTGGAAGGGGCGCTCAGTAGCGCGGATTTCGAACTGCTGCTTTCAATTCTCACTCACTTTGGCCATGTTGGAGAAGGTCACTGCCTGGCCCAATTTATCGATTAGCAAAGGGGTTTTAAGAATGCTTTACAAAATTTATTCTTTGGGCTTGTTTTTGCTTTTCACAGCAGTCGCCGCAATCTGCCTGTTTTATACTTTGCCGGCCGCAGTGGTGCAGGCCCACGGGGTTGAGCTTGAATATATTAAACGCGATGCTATCGAGGTAACTGCCCGCTATGATTCCGGAGCCCCGATGGCTGAAGCCCAGGTAGCAGTATTTGCACCCGGCAGCCCGGCCGAACCCTGGCTTACTGGCACCTGCGACAGCGACGGCAGGTTTTTCTTTCTTCCCGACCCGGAAATAACCGGGTTATGGGAGGTACAGGTTCGTCAGGCCGGCCACGGTGGCCTGCTCAGGATCGAGGTCGATGAAAGCGGCATCGGCCCTGTTGGATCTGCCGGGTTTACCGGCCTGCAAATACTTATTATGACAGCTGCGGTGATCTGGGGGCTCATCGGCACCGCTCTTTATTTCAGCAGGAGGCAGCCTGAATAAATGCATATTCCAGATGGCATTATCCCGGCATCAGTTGCAGTAAGCGGTTATGCGGCTACAGGTGGGTTAACCTGGCTGTCTCTTCTCGGGATAAAAAAACAATTCACCAATCCCCGTAATGGTATACCAAAGGCAGCTTTGTTAACTGCGGCTTTTTTTGCCGCGTCATTGATTCATATTCCCATCCCTCCGGTTAGCGTGCATCTTGTCCTTTCCGGTCTGATGGGTGTTATGCTTGGCTGGTTCGCTTTCCCGGCTATCCTGGTCGGGCTGCTCCTACAGGCGGTCATGTTTCAACACGGCGGCCTTACTACTCTTGGTATTAATGCCTGCCTGATGGGTTTACCCGCTCTTGTGGCGGCCTCCATTTTCAGGCTGCGTTATCTTTTTGGTAAGGAGAAACCCCTGCCCAATGCAATACTTGCTTTCATAGCCGCATTTTTGGCTGTTGCCATGGGTGCCCTGATGGCGGCCCTTTTGCTGATTTATGCTATCCCGGTATATATAGATATTTCAGCTGAGAGAACAGCAGTACTTGCTTTAAGCCTGGCTCATCTTCCAATAGCTTTAATCGAAGGGGTCTTTACCGCCATGGTGGTTCTCTTCTTACTTAAAGTGCAGCCTGCCTTATTGGAAAGTGAAAAATTATGATCGCCGAAGCCGCTCTAAGTACAGCTGTAGCCGGCAGCCTGCTCAGCCGCTGGGAAGCCCGCCTTAAACTCCCCGGTCTGCTTATCCTAATATTTTCTTTTGCCATTGTTCAGGATCTGCGTCTGCTGGCACCGCTTATTATCACAGCCGCTCTTGTCTACTATTTATCAGGGCTTCCGCTAAGTTATCTTTTCTCCAGGTTAAAACTACCCGGTTTTTTCCTTTTGGCTATAGCAATAATACTTCCATTCTGGTCAGGCCAGTCAGTGTTATGGCAGCTCGGGCCGCTTGCCCTGCGCCTGGAAGGGCTGCTCGGCTTGCTTTTGATCGCGACTAAATTTATCGGCATCCTGACCGTGGCCGTCGCCCTTTTTGCCACAACTCCGCTGGCGCAGGTTACTGTTGCTCTGCGTAGTTTAGGTATACCCTGGTTGCTGACCGATCTGCTCCTTTTTACCTACCGCTACATATTCCAGCTGGCACGAGATCTGCAGAGGATGCGCACCGCGGCCCGCCTGCGTGGTTTCGTGGGTGGTTCGCTTTTCTCCCTGAAGACCCTGGCTCATATTACCGGTAGTATGCTGGTGCGAAGTCACGCACAGGCAGAACGGGTATTCCAGGCCATGGCCCTGCGCGGTTACGGCAACACCAGCCTGCCTCTTCCGGCATTCCAACCGGTCCTCTTAGATTTTCTGCTCCTAAGTATTGCAGTGCTGCTTGCCACAGGTTTCGTCCTGGGCCAGTATATATTTTAAGCAGTAAGGATGATGGACAGCACATTCCGCCCCGGCATCCGATTCTGATATAATCACAGGAGAATTAAAAAGTAATAATCTGGAGGTTCAAAATATTGACTGACGCACTAACAATATCAAATTTATCTTTTGCCTACCCCGGGCAGGATCCGGTAATTGAAAAAATCAACTGTACTATTAAAACCGGCGAAAAGGTTGGCCTGGTCGGCCCCAATGGAGCCGGTAAAACAACTCTGTTCCTCCTGATAACCGGTATCATAAAGCCATCATCCGGGCAGATTTTGGTTTTAGATCAGCCGGTTAAACCGGGTGCTTTTTACCCGTCTGTCGGCATGATCTTCCAGCACACAGCAGACCAATTGATTAGCCCTTCGGTCAGGGAGGATCTTGCTTTCGGCCCGCATAATATGGGCTTGGACAAGGAGGAAATCCAGGTGAGGATTGAAGAAACAGCGGAACTTACCGGAATTACCGCCTTGCTTGATCGGCCGCCTCACCATCTTTCTGCAGGAGAACAGCGCCTGGTGGCTCTTTCCGGCATACTTGCCATGGGACCCCGGCTTCTGATCATGGATGAGCCTACTTCTGACCTCGACATTCGCTACCGGCGCCGCCTGATTAAATTGCTTGGTAATATGTCCGATAAAACATTGCTTGTTGCTTCACATGACCTGGAGTTTGTTATAGAAACCTGCAGCCGGGTCCTCCTTCTTGAAGGAGGCCGCATTCAGGCCGATGGAGATCCTACCGAGGTTATGGGTAATGAAACCTTAATGGACAAGCACGGCCTCGAAGTTCCCCATTCACTTTCAGCCACCTGGCATCGTCATAAAAAATAAAAAAACTGGTCATATTGTGAAAAATACATATGATTATTGATAACCGAGAAGTATGTTAATAAAAAAGGAGCTCTAATCTATTGATCTGGTCTAATCAAACTGCGGAAGTAATAGAAAGGTGCACAGGCCTTGAGGGAGAACTACAGCTTCAGCGGCGGGGAGAGGAATATGAGATTATCTATAACGGTATATTTCTGATGGCCACATACAATGGGGCCTCGGAAAAAGCTGCCATCAGTGATGCCCTGGAAATAGTAACCTCCTTTGGTGAAAGATCAGTCAATGTGCTTATGGGCGGCCTGGGTGTTGGTTACAGCCTCCAGGAAGCCCTGGCCTGGAAGCAGGTGACCCGGGTCACTTTAGCAGAGATTGAACCGGCAATTATAAGGTGGAACAGGGGCATTTTAAAGATTATCAATCAAAATGCTCTGTACGACCCCCGGACTAATCTGTTAAATAGCGACTTTCGTGAAGTACTGCGAAATCAAGCAAAAGCTGCCCTGAACGATACCTCCCGAAAATACCAGGTTGTCATGGTCGATACCGATAATGGCAGCAGTTGGCTTAGCCTGCCTTCGAATGCTTTCTTTTACAGTACAGATGGTTTGCAATTAATTAATAACTGCCTGCACCCCGGTGGGGTAGCCTGCTTCTGGTCTTCGAGAAGGGAAGAACCTTTCGAAGAACAGCTCAAGAAGGAGTTTTGCCAGGTAAGCTTCCGCAGGGTTAAGGAGAAAACAGGGCAGGAAGGTTGCTATTACCTGGCCCGGAGAGCAAGCTAAGGAGCAATTGCGCCGGGAGTGGGTTCCCCATTTCTCACCCAGATAGATCAACCCAGTTGCATTTCTGATTTCCCGGGAAATAATAAAACAAATATTTGCAAAATTAAAAGAATTATTGCATAATAGAACCAAGATCAGCCAGGCTATATTATTATCAACAATCTTTGATCCCTGGCATTGCCTGTCTTTGGATGGAAGATTTTACACTTAGATCGAACTGCCATGGTTATATTTACATCTTTCCTTAAAAGGAGAAGCAGAATGGATAAGAACCTTCTAAGGGCTATATTCCGCAGCATAAAAGGGGCACCAATTGCCGTAACTTACTGGGATGGTGATACGGAAGTATTTGGAGCCATTGAGAATGAGGAGCCACAGATCCGGGTGATTGTCAAAGAAAAACTAAATTTAAAGGAAATGCTCTGTAATCCGGAAATCAATTTCAGTGAAGCCTACCTGGATCAAAAAATTGATGTTGAAGGTGACTTAAAGGAACTGTTTAGCTTGTTAATACGAAATGAGGAGCTGTTCAAAAGAGGTTCCACTAAAGAGGGGCTTTTCCAGCGTTTTATGAAAACTAAAAAAGAGCAGCCGACTCAGGAAGAAGCAACCGATGTGCAATATCATTATAAACTGGACAATGACTTTTACAAATTGTGGCTCGATAAAACTATGAGCTTTTCCTGCGGCTATTTTAAAACTGCAGAAGATACACTCGAGCAAGCTCAGATGCAAAAGATTGATCACATTCTGCGGAAACTGCATTTAAAAGAAGGCGAAACCCTGCTTGATATTGGCAGCGGCTGGGGCTGGTTAATTATAAAAGCTGCCAGGGATTATGGGGTAAAAACCATGGGCATAACCCTCAGTCAAGAAGAGGAAGAGGAAACGAAACAGCGGATTAAGCAAGAGGGACTTGAGGATATGGTTGAAGTACGCCTGGCTGACTACCGCGATCTATGCGTGGAGGGGCATACTTTCGACAAGATTGTCAGCGTCGGCATGTTTAAGTATGTGGGTAAACATTACATACCTGCCTATTTCTCGTGCCTGAAGAAAATGTTGAAGCCAGAGGGGCTTTCCCTGCTCCACACCATAACCCGCCCCAGTGAGTCTCCGACCAACCCACTGCTGGAGAAGTATGTCTTTCCCTGGGGACACATTCCTTCTTTGCGAGAAGTAATATGGATGATGTTTGATCAACCTTTTCACCTTATTGACGTAGAAAGCCTGCGCTTGCACTATGCTATAACCACTGGCCACTGGGCAAAAAACTTTGAGAAAGTTACTGACCAGGTAAGAGAAAAATATGAAGAAAGATTTGTCCGGATGTGGCGGTTGTACCTGGTGGGTTGCACCGCGTTATTCCACCACAGCGGACTTGACATTCATCAACTGCTCTTCAGCAATGATCTCTGCAACGACCTGCCCCTGACGCGGGAATACCTGTATAAGTAAACAGCTGTCCTATTTTTTGTCCCGATGTAATAAAATTCTATCTTGAATAGTTGTTTTAGCTACACTAAGCGAAGGGTTTTTTTAATCCTTGCTTTCCAGCTCTTAAAAATCGATTCGCAGGGCTACCCCTGTAGAAATTGGTAGTCTTCTATAATTACCTTCCGTATGTTTGCATATTCAGTCATGATTCCATTTTCATCGTTATTATTCCCCAATTTAGTTTGACATATCTTTTACTCAAACAGGTTTAAAGAAATGTTAATCTTAAACTCCCCGGTTACAGCAACTATTGCAATGAGGTTTGCTCCTACAAGATTAGTTGATTGCATTGTAATAGCTTCAAAGGTTATTTATAATAAATTTAAATAAAATCATCAGGTTTTGATAATTAAACCATTTCCCGGGAAAACAATTAAGGAGGAGCAGCACTTAATATTATACTTAATTAACCGGATCGTATATATAAAAGAGAGCTGCAAACTGAACCGAAAGAAGGTATAACTTATAGTTACAGTGTTCCTGCTCAACCAATTGATCAAAGCGGTTCTGTTATACTCGGCCCAATACTTTACGGGCTTGCTGGTTATATATAAAGGTGTAAAGGTTAATTATACCCGGAAGATAAACCACTTCATTCTTTTTTTCGTACCCGTCTATGTGGACAGATCTCTTGCCTACGAAGAATCATTTGGACTGCTTGCCCTGGGGGCATTGGTTGCTGTTTTATCCCTGGCTATTTACCTGGAACCTGTCCGAAAAAAGGTGCCCTTTATCGCGATCATGTTCAAATCGTTTGACCGCCCCGAGGACCGTCCGCATACCCTGTTATGGCTTTCCACCCAAATAGCGGCCGGTTACCTGGTCCTTTTGCCCATGATTGTGCTCTTTTTCCATTATGATCTTCTGCACTGGATATTCCTGCCTATTATTATAAGCGGTATCGGAGACGGCCTGGCTGAACCGGTCGGGGTGCGCTTCGGCAAACATAGCTACAAGGTCAACGCCCTCTTTACGCGGAAAAAATATGTGCGCACGCTTGAAGGGAGTGCCTGTGTTTTTTTAACCAGTGTAATAATATTGTTGCTTTTCCATGATACTTTCACTCCCGGCCAATTTGTTGCAGCCCTGGTTATTGTTCCCCTGCTCATGACTTTCACCGAAGCTGTTTCACCCCACACCTGGGATAATCCCTTTCTCTTTTTAATAGGATACCTGACTCTTTTTTGCATATCATTTATTTAAGGTAGGTTTACCAGGCGGCAGGGATTATGACCAACATATAAAGTCTAAAATCAAATCAGTTCAGAAAAGCATATTATTGTCAAGAAAAGCATGCTCTGCTTTATGCAAAGAAAGTGATATAATATTTAAAAAGGTTAAATTCGACAATGAATAAAACAGCCGCGCTATTCCGCGAAGCAGTATCAAAATACGATTCAATTGCCATTTATATACCCGGGTCACCGGATCCTGATGCTATTGCTTCAGCCTACGCTATTAAGCTGGTCCTTCAATACCTATCCATAGGCTCAGATATTTTCGCTGAAAAGAGATTATCTCTGCCGCAAAACCAGGCCTTTATTGACAAACTGAAAATTCCCTTAATTTTCGGCAAAGAGATCAACCATGAAAAATACAAGGCCTATATCGTTCCTGATTTTCAAAACAACTGGATAGAGAATATTAGCGACAGGATTCCCTGTGCCGCACATATAGACCACCATGCCAGATCAAAAAACGCGGTAAAAGCGGATTTCTCTCTCATAAGAACCGACTCAGGTTCAACAAGCACCCTGGTAGCCCTGATCGTGAAGAACCTGAATATTGATTTCGCTGAAAAGGACATGGTCTCAATGGCCACAGCCCTGACAATAGGGATTTACACAGATACTGATAAATACGACAACATAACCTCCCTCGACCTGGAAGCCTTAAGCTTCCTTTCTCTATTTGCTGACTGGAGTATACTGCAGGGTATAAGCAGCATACCCATCTCACCTGAAACGCTTCTCTATTACAATAAAGCGATTGAGAACGAATTTGTTTATAAGGACTGGGGTTTTTACGGCATTAGTTATGTTAACGCCAAAAACAGGGATTCCATTGCCATTGCAGCTGATATGGTCCTTGATAAATCAAACCACAACACAGTAGCTGTCTTTGCCGTCATCGAAAATCATAATAAGAAGGAGATGTATCTTGACGTATCCCTGAGGTCAGATAACAAATCTGTCGATCTCAACAGGGTTATCAAGCGCATTACCCCGAATGGAGGGGGAAGGAGATACAAAGGGGCATACCAGGTTAAACTGGACTATTTCCTAAACGCCCCGGACAGGGATATGTTGTGGAAAGTTATTGAAACAACTACTATTGAAACTCTGAGCAGAAGCAGGGATACGCTCTATATCACAGGGATAGAAGACATATACAGCAGCATTAAAAACAAAGTACGCTCCATCCTGAAAAAGGATAATGATATTAGCTAAATATTAATCAGACATCCGCCAGCATTCTTCATTAAATCTGCTACTTCACTTCACAGGATCTTCACATTTATCCATTACTATATATATAGAGCTAATATGAAAGGGGTAATGAAAAATGTCTAAAAAAATACTGGTTGGTTTACTGGTAACGATTATTGCATTAACAATACTGATTTCAACAGCAGCCTTTGCCCAGGAAAGCGACGCAACCCTGGAAGCCCTTTACGAGCAGATCTATGAACTGCGCCGCCAGGTAGTTGAAAGGCGGATTGAACTGGGCCAACTGACTGAAGAAGAAGGCAGCCGGAAATTAGAGATAATGGAAGAGCGTTTCCTGGAAAGATCTGAAGAAGGCTCCGGTCCTTTTTACGGAATGTGGGGGAGAGGCTGGCGAGATGATGGGGCCAGGGGTTTCCGCCATTGCTGGCGTGATTAAATAAAAATTTGTTTCAGGGTCAAGCAGCATTTTGAACTGGGAAGGAAGGCCGCTTCAGGTGGCCTTCCTTTTTGCCCTTCGATTGACTACAATATAATCAAGCTGACTCAGGAGATGAGTAGAATGACCAATGAGAAAATCCTGGTAGTTGATGACGAACCTAAAATCACCGAGGTATTGATAGCTTACCTAAAGCGGGAAAGCTATGTCGTTATTTCTGCTCATGACGGCACGAAAGCTCTGCACCTGGCCCGTTCCGAAGAGCCGGCCCTGATCATCCTCGACTTAATGCTGCCCGGCTTAAGCGGTGAAGAAGTTTTGCATCAACTGCGCAGCGAGGGCTCCAGGGTGCCGGTGATCATGCTCACGGCCAAGACTGCCCTGGAAGATAAAGTATACGGTCTGGCTATAGGAGCCGACGATTACATAGTAAAACCCTTCAGCCCCCAGGAAGTGGTCGCCAGGGTGAAAACAATACTGCGCCGCAGCGACCCGACACAGGTTCCCCTTACAGATCTGCTCAGCCTGGCCGGAGGGAATCTCGAAATCGATACCCTGGCCCACCGTATTACCTGGCGGCAAAGCCGTCTGGACCTGACTCCCACGGAATTTAATTTGCTTCTATACCTGGGCCGGCATCCCGGACGCGTCTTTACTCGTGCTCAGCTTGCCGAAGAGCTTTTCGGCTACGACAGTTTTACCGAAGACCGCACCATCGATGCCCACATTAAAAACCTTCGCCAGAAACTGCAAAGCAGCGGCGCTCCCGGCCTGCTCAAAACTGTTTACGGGGTGGGATACAAATATGATGAAAATTGAGCAGCTTAAAACCATGCCCCTGTGGGGGCGCCTGGTTCTTTTCTTTTTGCTCCTTTCGGCGATTATCATGCTTTTGTTCCAGGTAATATTCAACTATTCGCTCGACAGGCATCTCCAGGCCTATATCGGGGAACGGGAAGAAACCCTCAACAGGCAAATTGTAAACTCCATGCTTGGATATTATGAGGCAGCGGGAAGCTGGTCGGGCATCCATATGCCCCTGCTTCATGCGGCGCTTAGCACGGGCACCCGCCTGCTGCTCTATGACTCTGAGGGCCGCCTGGTTGGCGATACAGGGCAGGGCAGGCACCGGATGATGATGGCCCAATCTCAACAGCCGGAACTGCGAGATGTTAATATCTATCACTACGGACTGGAACAGAACAGCAATGTGATCGGTGAACTGCTTATTGCCCACCCAATGACGGTAGATACCAGCGCCATGTTCGAGCAGGACCTTTATTTCCGCAGGACCATAACCCGTTCCATGCTCTGGATTAGCCTGATTGCTATTACCGCCGCTACAGCCCTGGGGATTCTCTTTTCCCGCCGCCTTTCCAGACCCCTGGAAGAAATGGCCGGGGCCGCTTCCCGCATTACCCGCGGCGACTATAGCTTGCAGCTGCCCGCCTACGAAGGCCGGGAAATCAACGACCTTGCCGGCAGCTTCAACCGGATGTCCGCCCATTTACAGAAACTTGAGCGGCTGCGCAAGCGCTCTGTCGCAGACATTTCGCATGAACTGCGCACCCCCCTCACCACCCTGCGCAGCTACATAGAAGCGGTAAAAGACGGGGTTATGCCTGCTGATACAAAGACTATGGAGATCCTTTTGGAAGAGATCATGCACTTAAACCGGGTAGCCGCTGATATGGACGAATTGGCCCGTGCTGAAAATATCAAAGAAGGCCAGGCGAGCCTTGAAAAAATTAACCTAAAACAGGTCTTGCAGGATAAAGTATTATCTTTTCTGCCGCTTTATAGTAACAGGGAGCTAACCCTGAACCTCAATCTGCCGGAAGAAACCATTACAACCTGCCAGGATCCTGCTGCGCTGGGTAAAATAATCAGCAACCTGCTTGAAAATGCCTACCGCTACAGCGAACCCGGAGGAACAGTGGATGTGACTCTCCAGGATAATCCGGAATTTGAAGATGGCGCTGTTGCACCCCTGGGCCAGGAAACCCCGCCCGGCGAAGAATTGAAAGCAAAGCTTGAAGAGATGGTTTTAATCAAGATCAGAGATACAGGGATTGGCATCAAGGAAGAATACCTGCCCTACATCTTTGAGCGCTTCTTCCGGGCCGACCCTTCCCGCGAAAAAGAGCAAAGCCGGGCCGGCTCGGGCATCGGTCTGGCCCTGGTCAAAGAGCTGACCCGGGTCTCCGGAGGCAATATTTTGGTTAGCAGCCGGCCGGGCAAAGGCACCACTTTTTATCTCTATTTAAAGAAGTAAGTTTCCTTGCTGTTTATCAGCCAAAACGCACAAGGTGTTCTATCTGTGTAAGCCCATTGGGGGAAACGAAATCGGAAATAATAAAGCAATCAGGTTTAATTCAACCACTATGATTTTTCTTCCAGGAAGCAAACCACCCCCTTAGGGGAGCGTTATAAAAAATTACTATATAACATGACCCAGATGAAACCCAAACAGCTTAACGTTATTAGCGTGTAGTGGATCCTCCCGCCTACAGTCCAGAACTTGTTAAACCAGGCCAGGATAGCGAAAGCCAGCATGGCAGAAGCAGTAAAAGCGACCAGGTATGGAATAAGCAGCAGAGTGCTTAAGGCTTCGGAGTCTTCCATAAAAATCCTAGGTACGCCGTAAGCAGGATCTATGTCGGAAACGACTCCCACCAGACGCGATAGCAGTAATATAATCAGAATACCGTATGCTATGGCGGCCAGACGTGCGACAAGGGCTGCTTTCGGAGCATCGCTTTTATCTTTCCTGAATAGCCTTCCAACTGCAGCGTAAACCCAACCGGCTATTGCCGTTAATATGAGCACCAGGTTGACGCCGATCAGCAGCCCCATTATTGCTCCGCTGCCATACCAGGGAGCTATAGTGGTGGTAAAAACTGGCCCTTCAGCACACATCATCATCCTGCCTTCACTATCCGGAACAAAAACAATCCTATTGATAACAAGGGTTCCTTCCGTGTAACGGCTGTCGTAAACTCCCGGTTCGATCTCAATGAACTGCTGCGGATAGCCCAACAAGTTACAAGCAGATAACCTTCTTCGTCAACACCTACGCTGACAGATGATATGATCGCCAACAATTTTTCGATGGTAGTAAAGTTAGCTCGATCAGGGATATATTCTCCAGCAAATACAGCCGTCCGCTCTCTGCTGCCTTCCGGGGGCACCAGTGGATCTTCAGCAGGAGCGGGGTAATAGCGGTCCATAAAAGCAGTAAAGAGGGACTCTCTTTCAAGTCAGGTTCCACCGTTATATGAAACAAAAAGGCCAACATTTTCTTCAAGCAGCAGGTAGCAGCCAGTTGCGAATAAAAAAGTATTGCCGCCGTGATTGATAACCCGCCTGCCGTTTATACTCTGCTCGATAAAGCCGTAAGTCATACCATCCTGCATCGGGTGGTGGGTAAACTGCTGGCGGTGCATTTCCAGGGCAGTAGACTCCTGAAGAATTCTTTGTTCCCCATAACGCCCGTTTTGCAGGTGAGCAATCATGAATTTTGCCATGCCTTCAGCCGTGCTGCTCATACTTCCGGCCGGAAGAGCACTGATATATTCAAAACTGCCCTGGTAATAGTTTCCCATGTAAAAATTATAACCATGGTGATTGGTCCGGGAGCAGTGGAACTTCTCGCGCCATGGCTGTTTTTATTATATATTCGGTCAAAAACATTCCCGTTTCTGATTATGACAGACCGTAGCCTGTCTCCACTAATTCTTTTAAGTCGTTTAACGCTCTGATTGCCGGAGCCCCGTCGACAACATCATGGTCAACCAGTGCCGTGAGATAAAGATATTCCCTTACTTCAATTCTACCCGAGGCAATTCCCGGCTTTTTTTCAATAGAACCGATCACGAAACAGAGTGGATGGACACTGACCGGGATAAACCACCCCTTTACATCCCCGATCATGCCCACAGAAGTGACCATTACGGTTCCCATATTTTTTTTGACCAGATTGGGGTTTCTTAGTATCAATTTCCAACTTAGCCTTCTTGCCGGTCCCGGCAGGGAATAGTAGAGCTTCATTAACAAACTTTTCTTATTATTACCGAGGACATAATTACCATCACCCTTTATCGACTGTTCTTTTGCAGCTTCAATTTCCCGGTTGATTTCCCGGAAATCTTTTATGTTTGTTTTGCGAATCACATAAGGCAGGGGAACTTTGACTCCTTCGATATCACGTTCAACCATAACTGAGATATCTATATCATCAAAGATTACGACCTTTCTTTTACCACTTCGAATCCCGTGCATCATTTTATGCTTATTAATAGTTTCACTGATGCATTTTATCAGCCAGGAGTTAAATGAAATTTTTTCACCCTGCTGTTTCAACCATGCCAATTTTTCGCATGCGTCAGTCACATCCAGCTCTACAAGAGCTTTCATGTGATGCTTGCCGAAGCCAACTCCCCCGATATCCACTGTCGCTATTCTGCTCACAGGGAAAACTACTGTTTTAAAGTTTTCAGGTTTTGTCATCTTATCTCCATTTCATTATTATCCCTTAAAGTAACTGGCGATTTAATAATGAGCAATGATTACCGCAAGGTTTATGCACCTTTGTCGCTATAAATATTTATCATACCCCAAGGCTCAAACGGCAGCGTGCTGCTGCGAAAACCAGGTTATCTCTCCCGAATCAACTTAATCAACTCATAATTAAACTTGTCGGTTTCCGAAATAAATGGGGTATGGGCTGAATTTTCAAAGACAACCAGCTCTTTAAAAGGTGCTTCAATCAGCTGATAGTATTCCTCTACAAGTTCATATGGAGTATTATAGTCATGATGGCCGATGAAGAAATAGATAGGCACTTTTATTTCTTTGATCGAGTCAAGGTAATTATGTTGAGCCATAACACCATCTCTATGCAGCGGAGCACCGCCCCGGTTCATCCCGTTCAGGTAACGGAAATAATCGGTAAAAGTGTACTCAGGGGCCTTGAAGGCAATCAAGGCCAGCTCAATGAAACTTTTATCTAAATTACCCCCGTAAGCTATAGCCAACCGGGCAAATTCCCTGTAATCGCTGTGGTAATGTGCAGGGTTTTCAAGCCCATCCAGCGTTGCCAAGCCATCCAGATCACCTGTTTTTTCCATTTCATTGCGCAGCCAGTCACTGGCAATTTCGACACCTCTGGCATGATCAACAAGCTGACTTACAGCGATATAGCCGTGAAATAACTCTGGATATTCTGCAACCAGCTCTATGCCCAGTTGGGTTCCCCAGGAATGTCCCAGAAGATAGATTTTTTCTTGGTCTAACCGATCCTTCAAAAAACTTATTACTTTAACAGTGTCATCTTTAAATTGCTGGACGGTCATTGTTTCTTCAGAGAAACCGCTATGGTTTGATTTGCCTGCACCCCTCTGGTCCCAGTGAACCACCACAAAAAATTCTTCCAACTCCTCATCAAGGTAATGAGACATGGGCATCTGGGCAGACCCGGGGCCTCCATGAAGCCAGAGCAGGACCGGGTTAGTGCTATCCGCGCTCCTGATTAAGATCCACTGTTTCAGGCCGTTAATCTCCAACTCCTGCAAAAGGGCGATACTTCCCGGCAGTTCGTTGCCATTTTCATCTTTAAAAGGCCTGGTTGATGGATGTATACCGAGCAGTATTAATGTTGTAATAATAAATACCACCAGGAATAGCAGTAACCCAAGAAGCATGTTTTTAAGCAGCAATGATTGTTATCCTTCCTGTGGAATTTGCCCGAAGTGCTTTACGGAAGCCGGTTTATTCGGCGGGCAATCACAGCATCTCCAACTCCCCCAACTGATGCACATAGCATCCTATTATTCTACAAACCAGCCCT
>Ga0114946_10000305_pt1 | contig 31820 bp, 42 predicted proteins | sample WalLakDeSediment_FD_88676 | JGI IMG/M metagenome (GOLD analysis project Ga0114946, IMG submission 88676) | Lake sediment microbial communities from Walker lake, Nevada to study Microbial Dark Matter (Phase II) - Walker Lake 11/02/13 Deep Sediment | ecosystem: Environmental > Aquatic >... | reverse complement strand
GGTTACAACCACCCAAGCAGATTCGCCCGCTGTCACGCCATCACCAACAGCAAGTATGGTGCCAAGGGGTACAAACAGGTTGGCCATACGGGTGCCGCTTATGCCCTGGTATTGTAACAGTTGTTCAACGGGCATCTCCTGGAAATGGGCATTAAGCTCATAATCCACAACGGTAAAAACAGGTTGGCCATACGCATCTTTACCCGTTTCGGTACGGTGGTGTATAACCACAGGTGTTTGGTATGCTCTCAACAACCCTGGAAAGTCAACCTTGAAACGCAAAGTCCAGCCTCCCGCCTAACATTTGCACCATGGCCTCCACCTCTTTTTGCAACTCGGCAACACGGCTGCCATACTTGCCCGTGTAACCACCCCAACTTATGCTCAAAGCACCCTCGGTAACGCTGGCATAATCGGGCAAAACAAAGCCGGCCATGGTTTGCAAAGTGGTAATCGCAGCCAACCGCATGCTTATGTCTTGTATGTACTCCGGCACAGCTGCATAACCAGCAGTATAATTCATGCGGATTGCACCCCTGCCCGCCACGCTTGGTGTTTGCACCCACTCGATTATACCCGCATAACGGGCTTTGAAACGCCAAACACCCTGTCGGGTATCTGGATTCCACTCCAGCAACGGCTCCCAACTGCCGCCACGATACCCCTCCATGGTTTCAACACTTATCACAGGGTAAACCAGCGTGCGCAAAGTTTTGTCCATATCATGGTACTCGCCAACAACCTGGGTTTGCCCCCAATGCCGGCCCGTCATCTTATCCAACAGGCTGTCGCCCGCAAGGATTGCTCGCAATATCATGGCGTCGCTTACTGCATCAAGTGGCGCAGCTGTAAACTGTCGCACACGCTCCACGCTCACATAACCAGCCGGTGTAACAGGCGGCATGCTTGTCATATCAGATATACCCCCTTGGGTCGGTGGTTGGATTTTCCACGCTGCCGTCAGGGCTTATGGCCCGCCATTCCAATATATCAAGCCGGTCAGCACGGTAAAACCACAAGATGTATATGCCGTCGTCCAGCTTGGTTGCCCATTTGCCATTGGCCGTGGTTGTGGTACGGGCAAACAGGTGCGTCCATTTGCCTGTGCCTGGTAGTTCTGCATAAACATAAACTTGTACATCGTCCAAGGGCAAAGTGCCGTCGGTTACAGGCCCGCTGCCGTTAGGGTGGAAGATGTCGCTGGCATCATAAAACCCGTCTTGGTTTACAACCCTTTCGCCCAGGCCGATTGCAACCTCGCTGCTTATCGTTTCCAACAGGGTAAACACGGTATCGGTTGGTACGGTTGGGTTGCCAAGCAATGCCATAACAGCATTGTGGTATGCCAACATATTGGCCTCTATCGTGTCCCGTTGTGTCTGGGCGGCAATCATACCCCAATCCGGTTGTGAAATTATTGTCAAAACACCGGTTTGTATGCCATCACGCTGGCTTTTCGCTTGTACGAGCCCCCAGGTAGGCGAGGAGATATAATCGCCAATCCAAATAAGATGCTCTTCCATGGTTACTTGTGTACCACCAACCAGCTTGTTCCAAACATCGTCCACAGATATGTTGTTAAGCTGGTTAATAGCCGCCAAGATTTCCACCCGTGAAGCTTGTGCATTAACCAAACCGTGGCTTGGGTGCATAATCTGGAGCACACACTCCTTGAGGGCTGCTTTGGCATCGTAAACCGGCGTATCCACCACCTCCAACGCCCAAACATCTTCCGGCGTTATATCATTGAGGCCAGCAATACTGCCCGCAATACCGTCCCGCTGCACCTTTGCAGCATCAAGCCCAAACACGCCGTCTTCGATGTTATCGTCAGCCCGTGCCAACCTGGTGCCCGCAGCAGTACCCGCCAAAGCGTATGCCCAAACCTCCTCAGCGGTTGCACCCGCTTCGCCGGCAGCATCAGCCACCGCAAAGTCCACCAACTCCATTGTGTTGGCCGTTTTGTTGTACACGCCAAGCCTGGCACAACCAACAAAGTTTGGCAACAACGCCGCCACCTTATACAACATGCTGCCCAAGTTTTCGTCTGCGGGCGGCTGGTTGTATGCAACAAAAGCATGCAACCTGGTAAGCGGCAAAACCATGGTAGGATTCCATTGAGCTGGTGCCCCAACCAAATATGGCTCGCCCTGGAAATATAGGCGGCCACCCGTTTGGCCACCATACACCCTTGCAGCTGGCGTTTCAGTATCGGGCACAATGCTTATGGAAGGCTCGCCCGTGTTCGGGGGCGTGGTACCCGTTGCCCAAAAAGCAACACAATAAGTGCCGTCAGTTGGGATTATGAAGCCGGTATCAAACAATACATTGCTATGGTTGGCGTCCGTATCAAACTCGCCCAACCTTACAGGTTGCACCGCATCAACAAACTCGCCCTCATAGATTATTGGGCTGTCACTATCCGGCCCATTATGTATTGTTACCACAACACTCCTGGGGCTGGTATCCCTATCTTGTAGGTTAAACAACACCACCTCGATGCTTACAACATCACCCTTCACCATGGCAATGTTGGTTATGCGCTTGTGGCCCGTTGCACTATGGCCCGCAACACGCTTGCGCAAGCTGCTTAACTGTACAGGCTCCACAAATTGGTCAAAGCGTATGGCATCAACTTCCGCCAAGCCTTTCACCCCCTCATACTTTGCAACACCAGGCCCAAACACCACTTGGTTGGTGTTTTTGGTTACACGCATCAAACCACGATTTACAACAACAATCTCGTTTACCATGCTTACAAGCCTCCCAACAAATTGTCCACGATGCGCAACAATGTAACAGCCGCCACAAGTATGCTGGCAGTACTCGCCTTCGGGTGGCCCTCCACCCAACCAGCAACACCATTGGGTTTGCTGTTACAGGGCACAAACCTTTCCACCTTGCCCATGCGTGTTTCAATCTTATCCACCTTGGATTTTATCTCGCCTATTTCACGCCCTTGTCCAGCAAGCGTGGCTTTGATGCTGCCCAAATCTTGCTGTACATCTAACAACCACAAGGGCGTATTGGTCATTAGGCGTCCTCCAGGTTTGCAGCCACGATGTTGTCCAAAGTGGTTTTTTCGGCGGTGGATATCTCGCCTTCAAACTCCGCCACCAACACCCGTGTGTCATAATCGTATGTACACCCGTGTACAGGCGGCACAATATCAGATTGTAATATGTCGGGGTGTATGCCCGTATCTTCCCAAACATCGGGCTCCACCATTGTGCTCCGCCATATTACCGGCACCTTGCCTTCGGCTATGTTGTAGTCATAGGTTGTTGTTGGCATCATTCATACCTCCACCATGATATGCGGATATTGTCCACCGTAAGCGTGCCAAGGCTGGCAGCATCACGCAACGAGGCGTTTACCCACAAAAAGTAATTGCCCGTTTGGCCCTCCAACACCTCGAAGGTGCCAAAACCACTAATGGCCGTCCTGCGCTCCTTGTAAGTTGCTGGCCCTATCTGCACAAGGTCACAACCACAATGGTATTGGTTGTACACGATGTCGGTCGGGTTTTGGCCGTATCCGATGCGCACAAAACCACCACGGTTTGGCCCAACATCGGTGCGAGCATTGGCTGCCCACATGATAAGGTATTTGCCAGGCGGCAAATTGCCCAAGTTTGGAGATAAAGAGCTGGAAGCACTTGCGGGTGGCACTTGGCTGGTTGTAAACGGGCCACGGGTACTGTTGCCAACCTCGTTGCCAAACACTTTGGCGTCCACATACGCTTTGTTAGTGGCACTATCCGGGTCAGTTGGCAACTTGGATATGTACACGGCCTCTGCACCAATGGCTACATAATCAACGCCATCTTCCCAGGATAAGAAGCCAAACTCGTGCTTATAACCGGTATCGAGCACATACACGCCGCCCAAGCATAAGAACACATCGGTATCTTGCAAGGCTGTTAGTTGTGCTTGTGTAACCAACAGCCCGTCAAAGTAACACACAACCTGGCCCAAATCGCCAAACTTGCGTGCTATGCCACCATACATACCACCCCAATACCCAACAAACACGCCCTCAGTCACAAAGGTGCATTGTGGTGCTTTCACATCAACCATTTGTATGGTTGAGATGTTGGTAGCATCAACAAAGTCCAATGGCCGTATGCGTTGTTCGTTATCCCAAGCACCCAAACAACCCATGTACAGGCTGGTTATAGTGCTCGGCACCTTGTATGGCAATGGTATGCCCCCAGTCCAATCTTGGTGCCTTGGGCCATACACAATGTGCAAATCGGTTACACCGTTTTCCACCGCCCAATTAAACGCCTCGATTGTGCGGCCAAACGGTTTGTTTATGGTGCCATCAGCCACAACACCAGCGGGCATGGTGGCGTTGCTATCGCAAAACACCACTTGCACATTAGATGTTTGGGGCGGCACCAAACCACCACCACTAACAACCAACTCGGCAATGCGATTCATGGCCTCTTGTGTACTCACCATGCGCATGGTTAAACCACCCCCTCAATAACGCCAAGCCAGCGGTTAGCTGCCATTTGCGTGCTTTGCCTTGTGGCAACCGGTGGCGCAGCAACCGCCAACATTATGCGATTAGCCGCAACTTGTGTGCTATCCACAGCTTACACCACCTGGCGCAATCGCTCCTTCGCAGCCCTTGCCGTGCCCTTGAGCCTGGCTTCCGCAACCAACCGGTGCAAAAGCTCCACATCACCAACACCAACCAACGCTTTGGCAGCATCAGCAACCGTCATGGCATCAACCTGTTCAAAGGTTACAACAGCCTGGGCAGTATCCTCAACCGGTTCGGGCTTGGTGTTGCCGGCCTTGCCGTACACCCAGTCCCAACCATCTTCGCCACGCTTCCTTACAGTACGCATGTTTTTTTCACCTCGCAGTTTTTGCGCCAGCACAGCAGTTTAAGCCAACGCCGGCGATATTGGGGAAGAGGGTTGGTTGGGGGCAATCGGTGCCCCCAACATTGTCGGGGTATGGTAGTTTTACCACGCCCTTACGGGCTTGGGGCTCCGCCGCCTGCGCTGTACAGGAGTACTATTTGGTAGTCGTTCAGCACAGCAACACCATAATCTATGTATGATGCCAAGATGCTGCTCCTGTCAAGTATCTGTTCGTCCTCACGGTAGTCGGGGTCGTGCTTGAGGGCCATGGCTGCGGCCCTGGGGCCAAAGAACAGGCTTTGGTACACGGGCACGCCACCCGTGTTGTCCGCCACCGGCATGTTGGTGCTTGTGAACACCCGCACGCCAAGATACTGCCCAATTTCGCCGGTTTGCACGATGCTTGGGTCACCGTACTCGCTGGCGTTTACAAATTGGTCGTCGTCCAACAGGCTGCGCTCCACCGCAGGGTGTATAACACACACATGCGGCTTTTTCACATTGGCGGTTCGCAATGCCTCAAGGGCATCTTTGAACAAGCCAACGGTGAACACATCGTCGGCGGTTATATCGTCCACGCCGGTGCCGTTGCTGAAGATTTCGGTACCAGGTGCGGCCACCATGGTTTCGATAATCTCCAAATCTTCCATTTGTGCCAGGGCCTCACCCAACTCGGTGGTAACATCGGTCATTACATTGCGGTATGCCCTGTTGAGCGCACGCCATGTTACCTCCACCGCAGCACCGCCTTCCTCGGGTGTTATGTCCACGGTTGTGCTGGCGTCCCACTTTTGTGGCACGGTTGGGGTGGCCTCCGTCAGCTTTTGCGCCACAAGGGTGCCAAGCTTGGGTATCTTTACCACATCACCGCCCGTTTCCTTGAGCTCCGTGTTCAGCACGATGAGGCCACGCATAACCCTGTTGGGCCTCGCAGCCTTTTCCACCTCGCTGCTCCAAACCTGTGGCACGATGCCGGCCACATCAGCCGTTTCGGTAACGGCCTTGAGCACCTCGGGGTCTATGGTTGCCTGGTAGTCACGCATTTACAACCACCCCATTGCCTTTTTGCGTGCCCGCCACGCATCTTCAGCCGCCTTGTACCGGTCAGCTGGTTCGGCACCTGGCTTGCTGGTGTTGTCTGCCACCACAGACTTTTTGGCATCGGGCTTGGCCCGTTTGGGTGCCGTTGCCTCCTGTGGTTCGCCTTCCGCATCAGCGGGCTCCGCTGGTGCTTGCATAGAGGCCACTTGTTCCTCCAACACGGCAACCTTGGCTTCCACCGCTTCGATGCGGGCAAGCACGGCTTCCGGTGTTATCGGGGCCTCCTGTTTTTCCTGGCCATCAAGGGCCTCTTTGTTGTTTTCCATAGGCTTTACCTCCTTTTTAGGAGCGTGATGTAATTCCATGGCCTTGTAAACCATGGCCTCTTGTGTTGTGGCAGCAATACCCAAATCTACCCACATTTTTATGTCATCGTCCCAACCATGGGCCTTGGCCATAGTGAACAACGCATCGGGGTTTGCGGGCACACTTACAATGCTAACCTCAAACACATCAAAGTCGTATAAGGTGTTGTCTGCAACCCGTTTGGGTTTGCCTGCAACGCTGAAGGCACGCAACACCCCATTGCGCACCAACCGCACAACCTCACGGCCAAGCATGGTGCTGCCATCTATGAATGCCCGTATCCACCATACCTGTTTGCCATCTTCCTCCTTAAACTTGTGCGATAGCACACGGCCAACAGGCTTGTCCTGGTTATGCTGGTACAACACCACAGGATTGTGCATAAAATCCTCCAACCGCAGGGTGCTAACATCAACCACCTCGCCTTGGCGGTCTTTACGGTTGGTGCTGGCATACCCCTCCACGATTACGCCAGCATCGGTGTCCATTGCCTTGTAAAAATCTATCTCCACAAATGTTATGTCTGCCATCAAGTTGCGCCTCCATGTAGTTGCATGCCTTGGCGGAAAAAGTCGTGGATAAGTGGTTTTGCCCGCTGCAACGGCACCCGTATGTAACTTGTACCCTGGTGTCGTGCCGGCGTAAGCACATATTTTACCACAACACGATTGCCAGGAGCCCGCCCGCCAACCGATAAACGGCCTACCCTATCGGCCTCCCAAGCCAACGCCCGCTTGCGTACCGGAAATATGGGTTGGGTACGCTGCCAACCATACTCCACCGGCTTGGCATGCTTTGCCTGGTACACAATGCGCACGGTTTTGTTTTCAACATCAGTTTCGTTAATGCCACTCGCAGCAAGCGTGCCCTTATCCACAGGGCAAGCGTGTTGGGTAGCCTGGTAATAATACTCGCCCCATTCTTGCACCGTATGCTTTACCGCAGCATCTATGCCAGCGGGCAAGCCCTCCATGCGGCGCATTAGCTTGTCCAAACCTTTAACCTCCATGCTTATGGCCATACTATGCCGCCTCCTGGTATCGTGCTATGGCCTCCGCCAACGCATCTTGGCGGGCCTGGGTTATGTCCTCCACCAGCTGGCTTGCACTTGGCACGCCAGGCGGCAATTCCGTAAGGGTGCGTACTATCCGGCACCGGCAGTTTATGTCGCCCTCAATAAACCGCATGGCTTCGCTTAATGGGATTGGGCTCCTTGCGCCCGCATCACGATGCGAGGCCCGTACCCGTTCGTCGCCAGCGGTGATAAAATCCACATCGGGGTCGCTAACACCAAGCACCTCTTGCATTTGGGTACCCCTGCCACGATTGTATGAACGGTTGAGGCTGGTGCGTGCAATACGCTCCAGCTTGTAATCTTCACGCCACAAGTTGGTTTCCAACTGTTCCTCCACCAGCACACGGTACTTGTACAAATCGGGCTCCGCAGCAACAGCTTGGAGGCTATCTTGTATTATCTTAACTTGGTCAGCCTGGAAGGTGCGTATCGCCGTGTTACTCCACGCAACACGCATGGCGTCCAAGCGTTTGTAATCGTCCTCGCCCCAAGCCATGTTATACAACAAATCTTCCGCCTGCTCACCCTTGCCACCTATGTACGCCTCCGCAAAGTAACGCACCGTGGCAGCGTCCATATCGCCCGTGTAAGCTTGCATAATCTTGGTGGCCTCTTGCACCAAACTCTCTTGGTCGATGCCCTCAGCCTTGGTTATGATGTCCACAGATTTTACCAGGCGCAGCACATCGGCCCGCATCTCATCAGCCACAGCCAACATGCTGTTTACCATATCAACAACCAAAGGCGCAACCAGCTTGTCCATGCCGGAGGTGGCGGGTGCGGCTTTTTGCGCCGGCACGCACCCGCCGTTGCCGGCATGGATAGGTTGCACTTTTGGTGTATAAGAAGGCGGTGCCTGGGCAAGAGTGTGTTTGCTGCCTAACAACCCAGGCACCATGTTGCCAGCGTTGGGCAGCATAGAAGAGGAGTGAGCGTTAAAAAGTTGGTTGGCGGGCACAGCTGGTTGCCATGGTATTGCGCCCCAATCCACAGGTGCAAGGCCCATGTTATTCCGCACCTCGTTAATGGTGTAAACACCACGGTCGAGATAAGCAGCGTCCACCGTTGCTTGTTCAACAGCCTTGTCCGGCCTTGCACTCAAGATGTGCAAATAATGGTTTTCCAAACCCATGTACCGGCGCAAGTATTTGGTGAAGGCCTCCGATATTTTTTCGTTGCCCTCCTCCACCATATCCCAATACTTGTCCACCTGGGTTTCGCCAACCACAATACCAGCACCACCAGCCTCGCTTATGCCGATGCTAACCGGTGGTGTACGCCAACGGGCCAAGATAGTGCGCTCGCAAAACTTGAGCATGTCCAACATTTGCATATCTTTTATGCTATCCATAACACGCAACACATTGGCACCCTTGGCAGCCAAAAACGGTATGGTATGTGGATTGTGGGCCATGCGCTTTTCGTTTTCGTCCAACAACCGTTGTATATCCTCAATGCTGGCGTCCAAGCTAACAATAGCATTGGGTGGCCGGCCATCAGCAAACAACTTAACATTGTAGGATATGCTTTTTGCTTGGATTGCGATAAGGGCCAGCACACTCAACAACTTTGGGGTACCATACAAACGGCCACCCTTGCTGCCACCCCTTATGTGTATAATCTCGTCAGCTGTAAAGGTTGCAACAACTTTGCCACCAACACGCTGTTGGTATGCCGGCCCACATGCAGGCAACACGCCGGTGGTATCAACAGGCAACAACTCCATTGTCCAACACGGCACAACCCATAATTCCGCAGGCTGCCGGCCTATGGCCTCGCCAATATCGTTGTACACCGTGCCCCAAACAACCTCCACAAAGGCGTCGCCACCCGCCTCCAACTCATACCGTATTTGGGCGAGCAAATCCTTGCCACTATCCTGTGGGTTCGGGTTGCGCAACAAAGCCTCGGCGTTGTGCTGTGCTAACATATCGTCCAAGTGTATGGGCTTGTCGGGGTTTTCCACCCGCCACTCCCAACCAACTTGTGTGCTATCCGCACAAACAGCGTCCAACACCGTGCTTACAGTATAGTTGGATTCACAAATATTGTACACCTGTTGTGCCGTAAGCCGGCCAACAGCCCATTGCCTCGGTGCCCCCTTGGTATAACGCTGCCTGTCCACTTGTGAGCGAGGCGTGGTTTTGCGATTAGCAAACCAATTTTTAAAGCGTGCAACAGGTGCCACCATAGGTGAGGGTAACAATGGCATTGCGTAGTTTATAAGCTTTATCCGGCAAACGGGGTGGTAACGGGCCTGTCGCCACCGGAAGCATTGCCAAATATCAAACCACCCGCAACAACCCGAAAGGCCCACAACAGCGTTTACCGGCGTCGTGGTTACAACAAAAACGGTTTTTAGTCACAAACCGGCGGCACCCAAATACCCTTCCCAGGCACCCGCCGCCAACCAGGCTGCACACGCCGCCGCACCATACCAACCGCCCGCACACTCTTAAACCCAGGGTGGCACGGCCAACTATCTACAATCCAGTCGTACAACACAACGCTTGGCACCCCAGGCCCGCACATAGCAAGCGCAAGCCGCACCCTATACTCCCGCATAGCCTTGTTCATAGCCTGCCCCCAATAATGCCAACACGCCGTGCGGTTGCAGGCAACAACCCATACCGCATGGCGTCCATAGCATGGTCGTTTAACTTAACAGGCTCATCTTTCCGCTGGTCATCAACCCATTGGTACATATTAAACTCCGCCATCGTATGCGGGCACAACTCCTCCACCACCAACAACACCGCCTTGGATAGCAAGCCCTTGATATATTGTATTCCCTCCACCACATTGTTGTTACCCGCCCTGGCATCAATACCGGCTCGCTGCATCGCAACTATGTCGATTTTTGCGCTTGGGTCACAAAACACCGGCCCTTGCCGATTCGCGAAAACATCACGCTGCCAAACGGGTAACACATCTTCCAACAATGTTTGTGTTTGGTACCACTCGCCCAACAACACCCAACGCCCACAAGTTGTATGGCCAAACTGCAACAACACCCTTGGGTTAGTGTACCCGCTGTCGTAACCATACACATACCCGTCATACCGCAGGGTGTCCGCCATGGCTTTGGTAATGATATTGGCCCGCCCCAACTCCTTGTACACCAGGCCCTCAAAGGCTACCCACAACCCATGGAACTCCTGTTGCAAGTATTCGCCCGTGTACTCCAACCGCAAGTTATCATAATACGCCCTATCCAACGCCGGATTGGTGTCGGAGGATACGCCAAACACGCCCCCATAATGCTTGCCATACTTGCGCTCGCCCCAACGCCGAAAAACCCAATTCATGCCCTTGGGCGTGCCTGTTAAGCCTATTTGCCGATTGCCACGGCACACACGGGCCAACAGTACACGCCACGCATACTCCGGCAAGTACGGGCCTTCGTCCACCCAAGCCCAAGATAGTGTAAGGCCTCTTATGCGGTCTATCTGCCGCAATGTTTCCAAGCTGCGCCATAACACCTTGCTGCCGTTGGCCATGTAGGTTATGCCTGCGGTTTTATCGTGGTCGATTACCAACTGTTCCGGCACCAAATCTTGCCACAAGGGCAATACCACATCTCGCAGCATGGGATATGTGAGGCCGCCAATAAGGCCCGTTTGGCCTGGCTGCCGCATGGTTTGCAGCAACGCCCACAATGTGCCCGCATGGCTTTTGCCGCTGCGCACTCCGCCGATAAAAGCCGGATACCGATATTTGCAACTCAAAAACCGTTGCTGGTATGGGGTTGCAGGGTATTCCAAAGTGCTTGCCATCGTGCCTTCAATCCTGTTCTTCTTCGGGTGGTTGCAAACAGGCGGTTGCATCGGTGTTGGTGAAAACTATGTTGATGTTGCCAGCCTTAAAGTCCACCACCAACTCGTCAGCCGCCTTGGTGATAACACCCAGGGTTTGGAGGTAATCACAAAAATCTCGTGCAAGCTTGTAAGCAGCAGCATGCTGGCCACCAGCCACCAACTCGGCATGTGCGGTTTGGAAGCTGGTGTACAACATGCTGGTGGCCCGCTCGCCACTCATGCTGCGCCCAATGTACGCATCAACCTGTTTAATATCGGTGCATATCACCGGTATGCTTACACCAAACTGTTGGGCCATGTTGGTGCGTGATATTAGGCGGCTGCTGCCCAACCGCATGGTTTCCGCCACCAGGTATGCCAACCGTTCCTTGCGCACCCAACGCTTGTATGGTTTGGTGCTTGGGTCGGGTATTGGGATTTCTTCCAGGTTGCAAGTTTTGTGTTTTTTAGCCATGTGTTCCACCTGTTGTTTGCTTGGTATGGTTATTGTCTGTTTGGTTATTTAAAGGCTGTTAGGGTGGTTGTTAAGGGTGTTTTTGTGGGTGTTTTGCGGCGTTCTTCATAAATATTGTACCAGCGGGCAAGTTTAAAGATGCTGGATAGTGGTGTTTGTGATACGCACTTTTTGAAGGTTTCCATGTTGGCTGTTGGGTAGTTTGTTATTGGTGGTTCCATGTTGCCAATGGGTTTGTATATCATGGGGTAGGCGTTTACACGGTGTTTTTTTAGTATTTTAAACCTGTACATATCTTGTTCGAAGGTTGTGTCTTTGCCTATTAGCATGTAAAAAGATAATTGTCTTGGTCTTATGCCGGCTTGTATTAGTGTTTGTATGCCTTTTTCCACCTGTTTGGTTATGTTTGGCGTATCGTAGCTGAAGCGGTAATAGGTGGTTGGTGTTGTTGCGTGTAATAGTTTGGCGTTTTGTGGTGTTACAAGGCGTATGTCGAGGCCTTGGTTGTAGTCCACGGTTACGGGTGCTTGTGCTATTTCTTCGAGTGTTTCGTGTGCTTTTGGTGATGCTAACAGGTTGTTATCTAATATGCGCAATTCTGTGTGTTGTGGGTGTAAAAATTCGTGTATGCTGGCAACATGGTGTATGTGTCCTTCTTTTAGGGGTACTATGCAAAAGCTGCATTTGCGTATGCAACCACGGCTTGTGAAGCCAAGGCTATATGGTGTCGGGTATAGGTTGTAATCGGGCATTATGTGTTCAATGTGTTGTGGTAGGTTTGTGGTTGGTGCCACGGGGTAGCCGCCCAGGCGTACCGGTATATTGCGTGCTTTGTACATTTGGTATATTTGTAAGGCTTTGTGTGCGTTCCAGGTGAATACCACGCCGATGTACACTTTGTCGGGTGTTGCCACATTTGTGTGGCCCGTGGATAGTGTTACATTGTCGCCCTGTTGTTTGTGCCATGCGGATAACTTGATGAGGGCCAGGTTTGGGTAATCATTTTTGGCCGTGTCCACGCCCATGTGGTCCGCATCTATTAGCAATATTTCTTTCACCGGCTACCACCTTTTGTTATGTGGTTGCGTTGGGCTTTGTAGGTGGTGCGTTCTTTCCATGCGCCTGGTGTTGGTGTTTTGGGTGGTGGTGGTGGTTCTTCTGTGGGCTCATCAGCCTCCCAGGTATCCCAATCTATGCCTTCGGGTTGTGGTTCGCATGTGTTTGTGGGTGTTGTTGGTGCGGTTGGTTGTGGGCCTGTTATCCAATCGGCAAGTGTGTGTTGTTGTAAGTCAAATGGTGTCATGTCGTGGCGGCGTTGTATATTTTTGGTGTTGCCTTTGTAATAGATTAGTATGTTCTGGTGTGCTCGTGCAAGTTTGCGGTTGCGCATTAGGTTGGCGGCCCTTATGGGCAGGGTGCCTGCACAGTTTACGAGTATTGCATCATTGTACAGGCGGAGGCCGGCCCGTTGGCATAGTTGGGTGGTGTCGCCTGCAAAGTCGAGTACATACCCGTGTTTGTCCCGTATGTTCCCAACCACGATGCCGGCAAACCGGTCTTGGCGTAACAGGGTGGCTGCTTGGCTTATTATGGTGCCGTACATTTCCAAAAACTTGCGGTAGTTTTGTGCTGCGCTTAACTCGCCTGGTAGGCTGCTGTAAACCTCCAAATCGTAGTAAGGCGGGCATGTCCACAAAAAGTCGGCTTGTATGCCCTCAAGTATGGTGGTTATGTTGGTACTGTCGCCCACAAACCATTGGGGTGGTGGCGTATCCGCTGGCAAGTTTTGGCGTATCTTGCGCCATTGGGTTTGGTTGGCCCGTATTTGTTCTTTGCGCAAATCTATGCCATAGTATTGTAACCCAAGTTTGGCGGCTACCACGCCTCGCACGCTGCCGCCTGCAAACGGGTCGATAACTATGTCGCCAGGGTTGGCAAACCAGGTGTATGCAAGCTCGCACAGTACAGGGTCAAATATGCTGGTGCCCGCCATGTTTTTGCCATAATTTTCGTTGAGGGTGGCTATGGTGCCGCCGCTTAACAAATCTTCGGCCCTGCCTTCGTCGCTTTGCAAACCTAACGATAGCCAGCCTTGGCGGCGTTCCTGCCATGTGCCGGTGCGTGTGTTAAGTATGGTAAATGGTGGTTCGCCAAACCGTTGGCGTAACACATCTTGTGTGGGCATCTTACTCGTCCTCCTGTTGTTGGCAATCGCCAAGTAACATGCCGTTGCATATATGGCATTCGCTGTGGATTATGCCCTCGTTGCACACATAAGCTTGGTGCTGGCTATCGCCACATATAACGGTTACTCGCACCAATGTTGGTATTGTTTCGTTTGTCATTTCAACCACCTGTCCAAGTTGTCCATTGCTGGTTTGGTATCTGTTTGCAGGGCCACCCGCAAGCATGCTTGCACCCTGTCCTTGGGCCTGGAAGCCGGCACGGCTTCAACGCCTGTTGGCGTTACCCGTGCAACTGCTCCGGCTGCCCCCAACCGTAACAGTAACAACTCGAGGAACTGCCTGTAAGGGGTGTCCCGCCAAATGTTACCGGTTAGCACCAAAGTGTTGCCATCATACTGTAAGTCGTGGTTGCGGGCACGCAACTTGTGCTTTATGGTGTAAAACCCGTCGCTTGCCACTAACACCCTGTACTCCTCGTAAAAGTGGCCGATAGTGCGCAACACGGCTTTGAGGCGTTTAATGGTAGCCATGTCCAAGGTTGGGTGTATTGTGTGCCAGCTGCTCCACCGCCAGTCGTAGCCTTCCGGCACCATACCAGCTGCTTTGTACTCGTTGTAAACGGTGGTGCCTGGGTATAGTTTAAGGTTGTTGGGCCGTACTGCCACGGGCATTGTGGCAAGTTGTACAATATCGTGGCACACGCTTTGCAAGGTGTCATGTTTGAAGCCTATGATGTAAAACGCACGGGGTACCACGCCAGCCGCCTCAAAGTTGTTTATGGCTTGTGTAAATTGTTGGTGGTTGTATGGTTTTTTCACCGTTTCAAGATTGGTTTGGTTTAAACTCTCCAATCCTATGCCGATGTTATCAAAGCCTGCGCTTGCTATCCGCTCCACAACACCTGGTTGTGCTGCCACCCGTATTTCCAAGCCTTCCTCCATGTAAAACCGTGTGTGTTTAAGGTTGGCATCGTTTATGCCGCCAAGCACATCTTCCACCGCTTGCGTGCTAATAAACAGGTTGTCGTCCAGGAAGCACATATACTGTACACCATGTTGGGCCAGGTTTACTAACTCGGCTGTTATCCGCTGGCGGTTTTGCCGCCGGTGGTTGCGGCCCATAATCGTGTGTACACAACAAAACGCACATGCTTGTGGGCAACCACGGGTTACAGTAAGCACACAACGCACCTTGCCGTTGTACTTGGGATAGTTGGCCGGTGGCGCAAGATTCCAATCGGGCAATGGTGTACGGGTAATGTCCACCAATGTGCCTGGTATCACCAACGGGGTTGTGGGCCAACCCAACGCCGCTGTACACGCTTCCAAGATTACATCTTCGGCTTCGCCTGTAACGGCTACATTTGCGCCGGTTTGTGCTATGGCATCGTTGGGACAGGTGGTTACATACGGGCCGCCGATTACAAGCGGCACCCCCATTTCACGCACAACCCTGCCGATTACAACACCCGTTTCCCAAATGTTACATTGGGCCATGGCCAAACAAACCACATCAAAGTTGGCAGCATTGGCCAACACCCACTCAACACACTCTTCCAACGGTACACCATAGTGGCGGTATCTTGGGCCATGGCTACCCTTGGGCCACGGTGTTTTAATGCCACCATGCTCTTGCCTGGGCAACAAAAAGTCTTTTATGGTTACTTGGTGGCCATGCTGTTGTAAGATTGTGCCAAGTATCACTTGGCCGTATGGCATCGGGTATGCTTGGTTGGTGAGGCTGTCGGTGGTGCGATAGGGCGGTATGATAAACAACACCTTCATAGGCGTTCACCACCCTGCACAAGCTGTTTTGCTTTGCGTTCAAGCCACCGCCGGCCCGCCTGCACATCATTGGTTTCCAAGCATACCTCCAAGATTACCAACTGCATGTCGGGGTATGTGTTGATGTTGGTTGTAACCGTTGCACCACCTTTTTTATGGCTTATTTTCGTGCCTGCCAAAAATAAGTTAAAAATAAGCCAGGGGGCACAAAACCGCTTATTTGGTTGAGGAGTGGAGGAAAAAAGGCGGCGTATCATTCCGCACCACCGCCGTCCATCATATCAACCACTTGGTAAAGCGTTGTGGGCCGCCCCCTCGTTTTCATGCGCCTGCCAACTACAACACCCTGTTGTATTAGTGTCGTCAGCAAATCGGTGGTGTCGCCATAGGTGAGGCCAAAGGTTTGTGCTGCCCGTTTAATATCTGTTGTAGTCATGCCGCCAGGCTGCTCCCGCAGCAAAGCCAACACTTGTGCTCCTGCACTATCGCCCAACAGGCTTTCCCGCCACCGGTGCGCTTGCAGTACAAGTGTTTGTATAGTTTCGTCCACATCTACAACCAGGGTTTTGTCGCCTGGCCGATAGTACCGCACAAGCGCATACCCCATGGCCAGCCTGGTGTACAATTCTTCGTCGTTGTGGTTACAGTTTGGCACGGTGTCAAAGAAATCGTACAAATCTTCTGATATATCCACGGTTTTTACATCAAGCCCGTTTTTAAGCTCGGCCCAGGCTTGCCAAATATGTTGCAACTTGGCATGGTTTACGGTTACACCCCTGGCAGCCCGTTTGGCCAATCGCAGTTGCCTGCGCTGGTCTTTATCGGGCAAAAACTCCAACAGCATAAGCCTGCGCCCGTGGCCGCTGGATAGGCGAAACCTGGCGTGTTGTGTGCCTGCCCATAGGGTAACATAGCTGGTGTAATCAATCTCGCCGCCGGCAAGGTTTTTGTGTACATGGCCATCGTCCAACAAATCCAACAGGGCGTCGCCAAGCTTGGCATAGCCCTCGCCTTCGCCCTGGATTGCGCTTAATTCGTTAAGGCACAAGATGCTGTCACGGTGCGTGTGTGCGAGGCCACGCACCATTACACCTTCTTTAAAGGTGCCAACCAGGCCCGCTTCCGTCATGTAGCCTTTAAACACGGCGTGTATGCTGCTTTTATCCAACAATCCTGTTTCGTTGTTGCTGATAAACCGCCTTGGCGTGTAACTTTTGCCAAAGCCGCTTGGGCAGGTCATCAACAGGTGGAGCCTCATGTCAGGTATCATGCCGCCTTCCACATGAAAGTTCCAGCCTTTGCCGGATAGTTGCCGCCGGTTGCGTAAGTTTAACAGGTGGCAACCAACGCTTGCCACATAGTATGGTGCATAGATGTTTGGCCATAGCATGCGCATGTCCACCAGGTATTTCATGGTAAGCTGGTATATGTTGTTAGTGGGCAAGCAGCTTCCTCCGCTGGTTGATGTGCTGCAACAAATCTTGTTCCACCCGTTGGCACTCGGTGCGCAGCATGTCCATTGCATAAGGCGGCCATTGGTTTGGGTTTGTGTTTGCGGGCAGCCCAACACGCATGTTGGTTATAACCATGAGCGTTGTCCACGCCGTTACGGCCCGTTCGCCAATCCGGTGTACTTCCATGTACCCCAAGAGGGTTTCACGGCCTAATGGTGTAAGGCAGGCCCATGAATCGTTTGCCCATCGTAGGTCGCCCGCCATCATAAGCCCAAGCGTGTGTTCCATGGCTTGCACACAACCGGTTTTGCCATACAAAACAACTTGGGAGTAAACCCAGGGCATGTAATATGCCACCAGGCTCCTTACACCATGGGTTTCCAGCTGGCCGTTTACCAACAGCTTGTCCAAGCGGGCAAACAGCCGGTGGTCGGCTTCGCTTGCTTGGGTGGCGTTTATTGGCCACCCCATTGTTTACCACCACCTTTTGCTTTGGGCTTCTTATCCTGTGTCGCCTCATACCTGGTGCGTATATCCTCCTCGGTGCTGCCGATAGATAGCCGGCCATTGTGTTGTACTAACAGGTGGCTGCTGTCGTCAGTATCACGGTCACGCAAGCTGTCAATGCGTATGGTGCGCAGGCTGCCGCCAAGCGGCAACCCAAGCTCACGATGTACCCAAGTGTCCACAGCACGGCGTACAAACACAATGGTACCGTCCAATTCGTGGCCAACACCATGGCCGCCAAGCATCGTTGCATCTTGTTCCTCCCAATGGCCACCGGATTTTTGCGCAATCGCAAGCACCACGGGGTGCTTATCCATGGCAGCCATGGCCTTCCACAAGCCTTGTGTAAACTGTTGCACATAATAATATGCTTGGGCCGGCCACAGGCGGCAGAACTTGGTTAGGCTATCCAACACCACAAACTCGGTGTTGTTGGCTTGTATGTCGTCCCGCAGCGTGTTTACCAGCCACCCTGCATACTTTTCTATGCTTGCCGGCTTGGGGTCTTTAAGCGTGCTGCCGTGCATGTTGAAAAAGCGCATGGTTTCCAGCTGGTTGGTAGGTATGTCCAGGGCGGTGCGGTGTTTGTGTGCTATGGCCATAAACCTGGCTTGGGGGCTCTCGTTGTAGAGATATGTTACGCTGCGCTTGGCCCGTGCTTGCAAGATTGCCTCCTGCAATGCAAAAGATGTTTTGCCGGTTTTGCCAACGCCGGTGAGGCCAATTATGCTGCCCTGTGGCCACCCGCCCTCGAGCAATGCTTCCAAGCCTTGTATTTGGCAGGGTATGCCATCGTTGGTGGTGGCTTTGGGTTCAATCCACCCATGTACGGCGTCTTTGTTTGTGTTGGTGCGTGGTGGTGTTGCCATTTGGCCCGTGCCGGTGTATTGGCTGCCATCGGTGTTGGTTACACGGCCCAGGGTGCTTGTCTTTTGTTTGGTATCTGCCCATGGCATTATGCACCACCACCGTTGCAGGAGCCTATTTCTTCTTCTGTTGCGTTTGCAAGTTGTGCGTCGGTAATGTGTTTGTTGCACCACATGCAATACCAGCCGCCTTCTTCGGGTATCCACAAGTGGCCCTTGGGCCATGGGTTAGTACCATTGCTTATTGTCAGCATCAAGCACCACCGTCCGTTGGTGGCGTGTAATCTACACATGGGTCGTGGCATAGCTTGTTCCTATCGCTTACACCGGATATGTGGCACACCCGCTCCGGCGTGTGCGGTTTGCTGTGGGGGCAACTGTTGCTTTTGCAGTATCGTGCGTTGGGGCATATTAGCTGTGTCATAGTTACCACCTAATACAACCTGTTGCCGTGCTTGTAAGGCCGGTTCACATTTTTGGCAGCCTTGCGCACAACCTCGAGCCCAATATCCAATTCAAAAGCCTGGGCCACATCAAGCGTTCGCAGTATGATGTCCGCCAATTCCTCGGCTACCTGTTCAAAGTTGCGCTTGCGGTGCGCTTCCACCGCCTCCGCTGCCTCGCAGCAGATAAGCATAACGCACCTGGGAAAAGTGTCGGGTGTTGTGGCATCACGCCACCACCCGTGTTCAAGGGCCGTTTGATGCACCTCGGCAGCCAGCTGGTTTATTGCCTTGGCCGTATCCAAATCTTGCTCATACAATGTTGGTTCCATAGGTTACACCGCCTTGTAGTTGTGGCAGGCTGCCATGAACCAATGCCGCCTTTCCTTGTAAAAGGCACAATACACCATGCCGTCAGCATCGGTTTCGCCGGCATGGCCACAGTTTGCACACTCTTGCTGGTTGTTTGTCATGTTATGTTCCTCCGTGTTTGGGTAGGATTGTGGCAGCATGTTTGGTATGGCATCGGGGGCATTGCCCAGGAGGGGAGTTGGTTGTTTTCTTCGCTGGTTGGATAGGTGCGAATAAAACAGGCTTGCCACCAAAAATTGCCATTATACCCATGCTGCCACAACCCTTGTTCATGCTGTTGCGGCCTCCGTTGATTCCGCCAAATCTATTGCTTCGTTGCCCAGGGTTAGCAACCGGTATGCGTCCTGTTGCAAGCGGTGTATGTAGCTGTTTGCCACCCTGTCGCCACCATGCACAGATTGTGCCGATAACTCCACAATGGCATTGTACACGGTTGGTTTGGGGTGTTTGCGCAAGTTTGTGGCTATGTCTGCAACCAGGTGCAACGGGTAGCCACGGCGTTTGTACAACCACCGGTGCAATTCGTCCACCACAAGCGGTTGCTTGCTGGTTATGCCTATGTGCTCGCCCATGGCGTCGGCGGTTGCCAGGGTGATGTCCACCATTTCGCCAAGCTTGGCGTGTATAGCCTGTTTGTCGCCTATGTGCCGTATGCCAGCTTGGTACACCCCTTCGTATGCCATGAGGCCGTTGGTGCATACCATGCGCTCCAGGTATAGGTATATGCGCACGCTGCCACGGCCAACCTCGCTGTTGGCAACATGGAGGCCAACCGTATGCTTTTCCATGCCCTCGCCAAAGGTGATGTTGGGCAGCAAGTACCGGCGATATGCTTTTTGCGGTGTCTCGCACTTTTGCTTTACCACCCATTCGTGGCCACGGTTGGATAACACGGTTTCCAACACATCAAACACCTGTTCGTGCAATATCTCGGCGTACAAGCCGCTTACAACACCCTCAACTTTGTGGGTGGTGTTGTGGTATCGCAAGTAAAGCGGCTGCTTTTGCTCATCACCCAATCGCTCCCAAAGCATGCTTTGCGCACGCTGGTTGCGTACATCTATTGGTGCGCTGCGCAAGGTGCGTATGCTCTCGCCAACCAGGTTCCACAGCTGGCTCTCGGCACCAGCTGCCAGCATGTAGGTTTGGCCGTTGGGGAACACCAGCTTGGTAAAGTGTACCAACAGGCCGTGGTCGTCACGGTACCGGAAGATGTTCACACGGGTGCCCTGGGGTATGCGTATGTCGTTGTATTTTTGCATGATTACCCGCCCCCAGGTATTTCGCCCAATCTGGATTGGCGGCCCAATACCCCAAAGGTGTATTTGTTGCCAACGGCAACAGGGGTGCCAGGTTTGTCCAATATGCGCTCCAACAATGTTGGGGTGGCCACGGTAATGGTTATTACCATCTTTTCGTGCTCGTGCCCGCACACAAGGGTTGCCTTGTGTTGTTCCACGGGCTCGCCATCGGCGTTGCTTGTGGTAAGCGTTAGCTTTTCCACGGTGAAAACGCCCTGCCAAGGTATTTCCTTCTTTGCCATGTGCATGCCACCTTAAAACAGCGTGTACGGGCCACGGGTGCCTTCCTTGATTATGTCGCCTGCATCAACCGCCTGGTTGAACATCTTGCGTGCTTCGGTGCTTGGTATGCCCAGGGCACCAGCTGCTTCAAGCACATCGTTGCGGCTGAAGCTGCTGTCGCTGTGCCGGTTGCGCAGTTCTGCGAGCAGGGCATCAACACCAGCCTCACCCTCCGGCGGGGCTGTGTCGGCGTTCTCGGCGGTGTCTTGGGCATCGGTGCTTGCAACGGTTGCGAGTTTGATGCTTGAAAGCGTTGGTTCCTTGAGGGTGCCGGCTGCAAGCAATATGCCCACAGTTTCCTCAAAGTTGTCCGTGCTCATCTTGCCTGCCATGGCGTTGCGCAAATCCACGATTGATGCCTCGCCACCGTCTTGCTGTTCAAGGTATGCCGTTATTTCGCCGGTTGGTGTAAGCACCTTGCCAGCTGGCACGGCTGCCCTGGGCGTTACCTTGGATAGTTTGTCCGGCGTTGTTGGGGCGGCTGCTGCCGGCGGCTCCGGTTGGGTGCCTGCCACAAGGTGCCATTTGTTATCCTTGCCCTCAAAAATCACGCCGATGTCGGCCAAGTATGCCAAAGCCTTGTCCACAACCGCCTTGCTGCCTGCGCCAGCAGCCTTGCACGCCTTTTGCAAATCTGCAACGGCGCATGGGCCTTGGCTCAAGCGTGTTTTGATTGCGTCCACCGCTTTGGTGTCGGGCGTATCCGCAACCCATTTGTCCAAGGTGCTTTGTAGGTAATCGTCGGTGGCAAACAGGGTGCCGTCCTCCCAAATGCGTATTGTGGGCGTGGCCATGGGTATGAGCACATAATCCTCCTGGCCCTTCTTTGGCCGCCTGCCAGCAGCCTCCACAGCTTGGTTGGCCCGCTCATCGTTTGGCGGTACCCAACGGTAGCCGTCCAACAGGCCCAACACCAACAGGTCACGCCTGCGGAACATATCGGATAGCTCCCGCATGGCATCTTCGTGGCGGCCATCACGCTCCATACTTTCCAACCAGGCAATGTCGTCCTCGGATATTAGCCGGTTGAGGGTGGCCGTGTTGGGTATGTACACCCGTATGGTGCCCATTTCGGGGTCATCACGGTTGCCAAACTGTATGGAAAGGTTTACCCTGTCGGATTGTGGGTCGATTATGGGGTTTGCCTCGCCTTTTTGGCCGCCTTCCCAGGTTGCTTGGTCGTTTACATACATTACCGGTGCCACCAGGCAAATGCGCCCGCCATCTTCGTCGGGGTTTACGGGCATGCGCTTGGCCCACTTGTACACATCAAGCCTGGAAACAGTTTTGCTGCTTTCAACCTTGGTGTTCCTGGTGGTTTGCAACCAGGTTATGGTTTCCTCGCTGCCCTGCATGCGCTGCACGCCTGTTATGGCGATTGGCAGCAAGGGCGTTAGTGCCATCTCGGGTTCTGCTGTTGCAGCATCTACCTTGAGCTTTGTTGGGCCATCGGGTGTTAGCACCACAATGTTGAAGCTGTTGCTGCGCCTGGAGTGGTAGCTGTGCAAGTACACGCCTTCCACCACCATGTCCTCCTCCAAGATTGTGTTGCCAAACTCTTTGGCCAGCTTGCTCAATGCGCTGTACCGGTTGCGGGCACCCTTGGCCAGCTGTTGCTCAATAGCCTGTTGCAGCTCACTTGGTGCCATCTTGGTAAGCAACCGCCTTTCCAATTCGGGCATGCTTGGCACTTACTCACCCGCCTGGTTCGCTTCGGCTTTTGCTGCTTCCACCTTGTCCAACGCTGCCTTGGCAACGGTGGTGTCCACCTGGGCCAAAAACCCAAGCTCTTGGCAAGTTACAAGGCTTGCCACCAGGGTGCTTATGCTGTCGTTGGCAGCATGCCTGCCCGTTGCGCCATAGCACTTTACCACGATGTTTTTCACATCGGCGGTTTTGGTATCCCAAGCTATTTCAACGCTGTTTTGCTTGGCTACCATGGCCCTGGTTTCCCGCAGCTGTGCGAGCAACTGTTGGTTGGCTTCCAACAATACTTTGTTCAGTTCTTCCGTGGGCATATTGGGGTTTATGGCACCCGCCCCAGGTGCCTGTTCGTTTTTCTCACTCATGTATTAAACACTCCTTGCTTGGCGTGTGTTCAGCGGAACGGCGGTGGATTAATCCAACGCAATTATCTTGGTGGTACACATACCACATGCCTTCCAACCATGTAAACGGCTCCACCCTGTCATAACAGCCGGATATTATAGTTTTTGCGGCTTCTTCGTGGTTGGGTGCCATGGTGCTGTTGGTGCTGTTAGTGTACCAATCGTGTACGCTGTAAGCCAACACCTTTACACCACCTCAAAGTAATCGCACAGTTTGGCAAGCATGTGGTTGTAATCGCCGCTTGTAAGCACGGGCTTCATTTCGGCCCATGGTAGCCCATAGTCCAACGCTGCTGCTTTGGCTTGGGCGAGGATAGCAAAAGCGTTGCCATCTTTACCTATTATCTCAAGCGGTGGTTTGGTAATGGCCGCAGGGTGGTGGTCATAATAGTGTTCCACCATGGCTGCGGTATCCTCCAACACGATGCCACAAAGCTGGCACTTGTAATGTGGTATGAGGCTTTGCCGCAACCAACCATTAAACTGTTGTTGCTTGAGCTTGCGCCTGGTACCCCTGGTTCCGGGCGTGTACCCAACAGCCGTTAATTCGTGCGTTTCCAGGTGCATACGCATGTAATGTGCGTTACCTGTTTCAATACCGCACACTTGGCACCTGTACCATGGCCGTTTGCTATCGGTGCGTACACCATACTCAAACCGGTGGTTGTTGGTAAGGTGCGTATCCATTTCCCGTTTGTGATGTGTGCTATAAGTGCAAGCTATGCAATCGTACAGGGGGCGCAAGCTGGAGGCCCGCCTGTACCGTTTGGGCATGTTTACCTCAATGTCAAGCGTGCATGCAGGGCAAGTAAATACCACGGTAATGGGGAAGGTGGTGCCAATAGTGTGCTTTTCCCAATCGGGTGGAACCACCACGGCCTCCGGTGTTGGGTCGGGTTCGCCACAGTTGCAACAGTACATTTACCCGCCTTCCTTGGTATCCAACCACGCCTCTACCTTGGCAACGCTGCCCCAACACTCGCCAGGCAGCTGGTGCCAAATGTGCCGCACAATCTCGTCAAGGTGGTACCGGCTTTCGTTATCGGCACGGTGCAATGCCCCAAACAGGTCGTTGGTTAGCACGGCATAAAGGAAGCCGCCTGGCCGTATCTTGGCTTGTACATACCGGTCGAGGCCAACCTGTACCGCTGTTGGTATCATCTACACGCCCTCCTTGTGCTGTGCAAGCAACCGTGCTGCCCGCACATGGTATGGTACTTTGGGCGTTGGGAAGGCAACAACAACGGGCTCACGCTTGCACTTGGGGCACCGTGGCACCATGGCCCTGGTGGTAAAAAAGTGGTCGTGGCCATGGTTGCCGGCGCAATCTACGCATTGGTACATTACTCCACCTCCCGCCACCGCACAATGCTTTTGCCACCAGCCGCATACTCGTGTACACCCTTGTCGTGCTTGGCACGGGTGCAAGGTATGCCACCAGGGCACACATGGGTGCAACCCGTCTTTTTGGGGTGCCGGTACTTTGCAGCTGGCAAATCTTCCAAATCTTGGGTGGTAACAAATGTGCGGCACTTGCCACCGTGTAAAACACCGTGCTTGCATACGGAGCATGGGTGGTATGCTTGCACGCCAGGGTTGTCGTGTATAAACCGTTGTACAGCCTGGTAAAACAGTTGGCGCAAGGTGGCAACCATGTTGGGCGAGGTGGCTTGTGCTGCCAACACATCTTTTGGCTCCACATGCACCAGCTGGTGGCGGCCAAGGCCGTTGCACACGGTACAGGAGCCATTTTTGCCCCAACCACGCCCGTACCCCCTGCATGCTTTGCATGGTTGTGTGCTTGGCTTGGCAATGTGCTTGCGCACCTGTTTCGCCCGCCTTTTGCCAGGCTTTGGCTTTGCTGCTTCGGCCCTGTAATTTTCGCAATCCTCAACAAAGGTTCTTGCACCACGGCAATGTGGCCGGTTCAGGCAGCTGCGGCACAAGTTGCGGTCGCCAGCATCTTCAAGGCAATCTATTACACCCTCGCTGTAATCGTCGGGGTCAAAAGGCATCTTACACACGCTCCTCGTTGGGGTCGATTGCCAACTCAAGCACTATTTTTGCGCTGCGCCTGTTAGATTGCAAAGGCATGCGTTTAACCCGTATGGTGCAACGCACCTGTTCGTCGCTTAAATCGGGGTACTCACAAGTGGCACCCATAAACGCTTGGGCTATTATCTCGCCAGGTATGTACACAAACATGCCAGGCTCTTGCTTGCCCTTCCATGTTGGGTTTGTCCACCGCTCGGCTTCACGGGCCATCTATACCACCACCGGCCCTGTTATGGTTGCAATTATCTTGTGTGTGATATCGCTTTCAATCTCCCAAAGCCCAGGGCCGGCAGGGTGCGTTATCACGCCGGCCAACTTGCGCTTGGCTTGCAGCTGCTTAACAGCATCGTACATGCAGTCGGCCTCTATGCTGCAATCGTGGCCGTTGATGCCAAGCACCTTAAAAAAGTACCGTGGCATCTATACCGCCTCCGTTTTTGGGCTTGCAACATCGGTTTGCTTGGCCAAGGATTTTATGCACAATAGGGCTAGGGTCGCCATAGTGTACCGTGCCTGTCCACCGGCCATTAAACATTGGGTGCCCGCATACGGGGCACTTGGGATTGCCGTTTTCGGCGGCTGTGCCATCTACCTGGCACTCAATTATGGCAATGTGTGCCTTGTCGGGGCAAAAGTAAAAAGCCATGTGTAATTACACCACCTTTGTTACTGTGCCACATATCACTTTGCCAAGCCGCCAGCCACCAGGGGTTTCAATCTTAAACCGGTAGCTGTTTGCCTTGCTGCCTGGGCATAACTCCAGGTGCGCAAGCAAATATTCCTCGGTGTACCCGCTTGCCTGCCGTATGGCATCTTGCGGGCACTCCGCCACAACATTTACCACCGTTGGGCCATCAAAAACCACCTTGTACGGTTGCAAATCCGGCGCAAAAATGCTTGCCTGCATGGGCGTTGTTTGTTCCTCCACCCTGTTTCCAGCTTCCTCCACCACGGGCGCATGGTGGCCATAAAGTTGGTGTTGCATAATGCTGCACCTATCCATGGCACCCTATTCGCAGGCGGGTATATAAATATTGGCACAATGGTTGTAACTATACTAATCTTTCGTGTTGTAGGTGTAAAAGCACGGTTTCGCCAAAGTCCTTGGTGTCGCCGCCGCCAGGATAGTTCACCACATGGTTTGCAAGCGGGAGTGTTGGGGCACCATACGCCTTCCACCGCACACGGCTCCAAGTTGTGGGCATACGGGTGTTTTCCATGCTGGCTTTAAACTCGAGGGCAACATCACGCCGCCACCCAGGCAAGCCTAACACGCCGGTGTCATGTACATCAACCGCCCTCACCCAATCGGTAACAGGCAGGCCCGTGCTGGTTTCCAACCGGTGCCAAATGTGGTCTTTGTACTGTTGCACCGTGTACGAGTATGGTGGATTAACAGCCGGCGTTGGTGCAAACACATAATAGTTTGCTGTACGCTTAAAATCCTGGGGCAAGCTGGTACGCTCCTGGTTTTGTAGCCGCCGGTCAATGTTGTGCAAAGTATCATACAAGGCGGTTGGTTGTTTGGAAAGGTGCAAAGTGTTGGTGTACCGGCTGCGCTCCACAGCCAACAACCTCATGTCATCGTTGATGCCAAGCTTATCTATGCGGATATTTACAACATCACCAGGGCGCAGCGTCATGGCTTGGCCATCAACCGTAACGGTGCCACGCCACTCCTCCGCCTGTTGTATATCGTGCAAAGTATTTGCAAGCAAGATTGCTTCCCTCAAAGGCATAAACCGCCGGTTGCTTTGGTTGTCGCTCACCATTTTTGCGGTTGGGCCACCGGCGTTAAGCCTGGTTTGTAACTCATCGTTGCGCATGTAAAATATTTCTTCCTCGGCAGGCGTGCTGCTTGTAACCAGCTGCCTGGTTGCAACATCGGGCGTGTACTTGGCAAGCGTGTGTGAAACAATAAGATGTACACCAGGGTCGCCACTTTCGCCCGTGTCAAAGCTGGCAACTGCAACGCCGATTGGGGGCAACGGCCTGCGGGCAAACAACCAGGTTGTGCGGTCGAGCAAATATTGTTGGTTGGTTTGCTGCATGATGCTGTACACAACCTCGGCCAATGTTGTGCCCTGGGTGTCCACGGCTGGAACCAGGTTTGCGTCCGGCACCGATGCAACCGGCACGCCAGCAATTAACAGCAACAAATCTGCAATCGCACCAGCTGCAACATTACCACGCAAATAAGTGGCCTCAATGGTTTGTAAAAACTCGGGGCTAATATCCCAAACAGGATATACGCCACGGTCAAACACAATGTGTTGGTTGCCAGCATTTTCTTTAATCGTAAAATCACGCTGTTCCACCAAATCCTTTACCGCAGGCAACACCCTTGTACGGGTAAAAACAGCCACATCTTTAAACCACTCATAAGCTGATGTGCCCCCAATACGGCGGTAAGCACAACTCCAAGGCCGTGCGGTACCAACGGGAAACATTAGTTGGGTGGCAATCCTGGCACGCACCATTTGTGTGGGACCCCATTCCACCTGTAATTGGTATATTTGGTTGGGGTCAAGCGTGCGCAGCTGGTCGATAGCAAAAGGCACCGTAAACCACCCCCATGTGTCGTTTAACGGGCCAAATATGCGCAAATTGTTGCCTTCCCAAATGATGCTTTCCGCATCAGCTGGTACCGTACCCTCGGCAGGGTCGCCGGTTGGCGCATCTAACCGGTGTACACGATAGTTTATGTCAATGCCACCAGCACCCTCGTGGCGTATATTGGCATAAAACTGCAATCCACTAACCACAGCTGTGCTGTTAGGGCGAAAGTTAAGCCGGAAACCACGGTGGCTGGTGTTGCCCGTTATCCAAACAGCCAGCATAAACGAGGCTGGTGATACGGGCGGCCCGCCCTCCGACCAAAAGATGTTGTTAATATCCTCCGTGGTACGATTGGCAAAACTATCTATGAGCCGCACATCACGCAACGGGCGTATGAAATCGGTATGTGGCAACTTTGCGCTTATATCGGGGTAAAACGGGCCGGTGAGATAATTATCCAAGGGTATGTACGCTTTTTGTACCAGCTTGTTGTACAACAGCATTGGCATTGTGTGCGCATCAAGATGTGCGAGTGCATCGTAACAGTACAACACCGTGTTGCCTTCGCCATCAGTTGTTACAGTACGCACCAGACCTCGCCAAGATTCCTCCTCCGCCGCCTGGCTTACACCCTCAAACAACCGCACACTTGTGCCAACAACATGTGGGTAAGGGGTAGATTGGCGTTCCAAAACCAACACCAACATGCCCGTTTCATGCAACGCCTCCCTCATGGTGTAATCTACCAAACGGGAACCAGGCGCATACGATATGCCACCAACCACAATACGCACCCAAGGCTCCGCCACAATTAATCCTCCTGCATGCGTTCCAACACCAGGCTCACCCGCCTGTTAGTTAGCCGGCCAATCTCCCGTGGCGCAGCCAACCCAAGTATGGTGAGTTGGGCGAGCCCGTTGTAATAGGCTTCGCCTGGCGCAGATAAGGTTAAACGGGTGCCAGCAGCCTGCCACAATCGCAACCGGTTTACACGGTCTTCCAACACGCTTGGGGTGGTATCACACAACACCGCCTCCACCTCCACCCTTAATGCGCTTGCGCCATCGTGATGTAACCGGTTCCAATTCCGGCCTATAACCGGCACCTCCACCCGCCTGGGCGTTTTACCCTGGTCATAGATTGTCGGGTAATCTAACACCACATTGTTGGAGCCATCAGTTAGTGTCCACGCCAACCTATGCCACCTCCCGTGTTTGTCTGGTTGTTACATGCCGGCCCAATGTGTCGGCCAAGGCACGCAACCCGATTGCATCGGTCACAACATGCGTGCCCGTAAGTATTATGGTTGTTTCGGGTTGGGTTTTATGCCGGTGCGCTGCCATAGGCGAGGAAACATCAGCCCTGCTTATTACCTCACCCTCGTGTACCACGGCCTGGCCGGTGCGGCGTACAAACCGCCCTTCGCCCTCGCTGGTTTGCGCAGCTGGCAAGTCCATGGCACTTTGTTTGGCAGAGTTCATGCTTGCGACCGCATAAGTGATGCCTGCGGCAATCGTGGCCGCTGCCACCCCTGCCGTCAAAGCCGTTTTGTATGATATTTCCGCCGTGGCCAACAAAAACTTGGCAACAGCAAGGCCCATTGTTACACCTGTGAGTGCGCTGAATACAATCCGCTGCTCTTTGCTCGCACTATTAACCGCCAGGTATGCTGCTGCAAGGCTTGCAGCTGCCAACCCAACCGCAACCAGGCTTGGCAACACCTCGGTAAAGTTTACAGTTGCCAACATCTTTTTGGCAGCAATCGCCATCTTGGTGGAGCCCGTTACAATATCCAGGGCGGCGGAAACCTGGCGCATCTTCATTACCGTATCTTCGCCTATGATGCCCAGCTCGCTCATACCCCTTATGTTCGCATCAAAACCGCTTTTGAGGCCATCAAGGCTTTTCATGGTGGCAAGGAAGCTAACATTGGCCGCCTGGGCCGCTGCTTGTGTGTTATTTAACCCGTCTGCCATATCATGTGTTGCAGCTGTTGCCGCCTTGGCCTTTTGCGTGTAATCGTCATCAAACCGTGCTTCCACGATTAACTCTTCGTCTGCCATGTGTTGCCACCACCTTGTAACGCACGCCGTTGTTCTATGTTGGCGTACAGTATCACGGCCATTACTTGCCGCCGTGTTGCCGTGTTCATGTCGAGGCCGGTAAACGCCCCCATGTGGCGCACAAGGGCTTCGGTTTCACCGGCCAACATCAGTTTTTTAAATCGGATATCTCCGCATCGTCAGGCTTAACAAAGCCCGTTACCACATCGTACAGTTTTTCCAGCTGGTTTGGTGCCAGCGTAGCCAACCAACTCGCAACCTCGTCCGGTTTAAGCTTTGGCTCGTGCAAGCACAATGCTACCATGTGGTTGGATAAGGGCATGAGGCGGTTGTTCCAAGCGTTTGCCAACCGCAACTCGTCCTCGCTTAACACCACGCCCGTGGTTTGCTTGGCCAACAAATCTTCCACCTCGGGTGTTAGCTGGTTTAACATATCGCCATAGTGTTCGTTCACCGATAGCACCGCCATAAACGAGGGCCGGCACAACACAACACGGTACCCCTGGGGTTGGAACACCAATGTTGTGGTTTCCTTGTGTTCGTTTATCAACCGGTGCAAATCCAACAACGGCGTTTGCCCTGCGTCTTCGCCATCTATTACAACCAAATGTTCCACCATGATTACACCACCGATGCCATAACCACGCTTTGGAAGGTGGCACGCAATGGTTGGCGCATCAGCACCAACTCTTCCAGGGTGAAGTCGCCCAACACCCAACCACCGTTTTGCAAGGTAAGCGTGGTTTTCGCGAACCCGCCGCTGCCAACGGGGTGGTTTATGGCCACAACCATGCTGGTTATGCGGTGCGTCCTGGCCAACATGCGCTTGTAAATCTCCAGGGTGCGTGGTGTTATCGTAGCCTCCACCGTTATGGTTTGGCCCTCCTCGGCTATGCACTCGGGCCAAGGATATGTTACGGTATCCGCACCAACCACGGCACCAGGCACCTCCACAAGCGTGTTTTCTATGGCAAGCCGCCAATCTCCCACGCTTGGCAGTTGTACCGGCCCGCTGCCATAATCCACAGTTGGCCGTTCCATGTTTGCAAAACTGTACGGTTTGGCATCAGCTGCCAACGGTTGGTACCCGCCAATGCTTATGTTTTGGAAGCCCGTATATGTTTGTGGCACATCGGTTTCCTGTACCGCCTGGCCCATAAACTCGGCCTCCATGGTAAGCGGCTGCCCCCACTCATAAGCCAAGGATAGGTTGCGGAGTTTAAGCATGTTGTACAGGTTGCCCACATGTGTTCCATTGTTGGTTGCTGTTGCCTCAATGCTTGCAGTTGGCAACTTGCCCTCGGTTGTGCCGGTGTTGCTGCCCAAAGCCATTGTAAGCAACAGCAAAAACACCGATTGTGCCACAGGGTGTATGGTAGTCGGCACCGTTATGGTGCGATTGCCATCAACCCGTGCCAAATATCGGCGGCTGCCAACACCCGTAACCTCAATCTCGTTTGGTGCAAACACGGGCCGGAAGCCTTTGTTTATCGCAAGGGGTACCCAAGCGTCCGTGGCTGTGGGTGTTACGCCTGGCGTTGCCTCCGGTATTATGTGTATTGCGCCGTCTGCGCCTCGTATGTATTCGCATGTCATCGTTTATGTGCCTCCTGTGGTTTTAAACCTGGTGAGTGTAATGTTAATGGTATCCTGGTATATATCTTCCGCCACCGATAGGCTGTCGTTGTTTACAACCTGGCCGATTTTAAGCCAACACGCCCAAGACAACTTTTGGTTAGCATCAAGCTTGCCACGCAAGTATTCAGTAACCTGGTGCTTTTGTGCAACCGTGTGCGTAAACACCCGCACCTCGCACAAGTGCTCGATTTCGTCCATATCGCCCAAGCTGCCCAACACTTTGGTGTTTACACTTAACTCCCGTACTGTTACCAATGGCGGCTCAAAGCCACGGTTGCTGCTTGCACGGGCCACCTTTACTTGCCAATCGGGGTGGTCGTCATCAAACCACAACACAAGCGTGTTGTACAACAATTCTTCGGCATCTATGGCCGGCGGCACATCGGGTATGCCTATGGTACCGCCTCCCGTAAAACTGTTTCCAGCTGGAAGCTGGTGCTGCGGGTGGTTACAACCACCCAAGCAGATTCGCCCGCTGTCACGCCATCACCAACAGCAAGTATGGTGCCAAGGGGTACAAACAGGTTGGCCATACGGGTGCCGCTTATGCCCTGGTATTGTAACAGTTG
>Ga0114946_10000304_pt1 | contig 31845 bp, 25 predicted proteins | sample WalLakDeSediment_FD_88676 | JGI IMG/M metagenome (GOLD analysis project Ga0114946, IMG submission 88676) | Lake sediment microbial communities from Walker lake, Nevada to study Microbial Dark Matter (Phase II) - Walker Lake 11/02/13 Deep Sediment | ecosystem: Environmental > Aquatic >... | reverse complement strand
GGCGAGCCTCGTTTCCTGCCTGTCACTGAGGATCATCCGGTGATGCCGGAATGTCCCTACGGAATTTCCAAGCATACCGTGGAGCATTACTTGCAGCTCTATTCCAGTCTGTATGGGCTGAACTACACCATCTTCAGATACCCCAATGTGTATGGGCCCAGGCAGAATCCCAGGGGAGAGGCCGGGGTCAATGCCATCTTTATAGGATGTTTGCTCCAGAACAGAACGCCCATCATTTTCGGGGACGGAGGACAGACCCGGGATTACGTGTACGTGGGAGATGTGGCTCGTGCCAATGTGTTGGCCCTTGGCGCAGGGGACCGAGAAATCTTCAATCTGGGCAGCGGGATCGGCACCTCTGTGAGCGATATCTACGGCACCCTGGCCCGATTGCTGCGGGTTTCCGATGAGCCTCAGTACGCGGAGGAACGCAAGGGAGAGATTCAGCGAATCTATCTGGATGCGTCCAAGGCCAGAGACCTGCTTGGATGGGAATGTCGGGTGGCCTTTGAGGAGGGACTGTCCCGCACCATCGAGTTTTTCAAGGTTTACCCTGAAAGGTTGTAATCTGGTACATATTCAGTGAACCCGATCCAAACGCAGCCCTTGGCGGAGAAGAGACAGAGGTGCGTATCAAGGCATTCCAATCTGTCTCCTCTTCCCACGACGGTTTGTCGCTGGATCGCTTTCACTGAATATTTACGTAATCTGTCCGTGTCGAGTTCACTGTCCCTGTCATCCCACGAAGAGGGGACGTCTGGATAGACAGGGATCCATGGGGATGGGACGGAAAGGCATGTCTTGAACAGCATCCCGAATCTCTCGGGCCAGGTCCTCTTCTGAACACGTGAACCGCGCTCCATCCGAGCGCCTTCGCACGGCGAGTTGTCCGGACTCCCGTTCCTTTTCACCTAGAACCACGATATAGGGGATCCAGTCCTCTTCTGCGGCCCGAATCTTCCTGGACACGGTTTCGTTGCGATCATCGATGTCCACGCGGATCAGGCTCGCGGACAGTCTGTCGCAGACCTGTAAGGCGAAGTCCAGGAGTCCCTCGTTCACGGTCAGGAGGCGAAGTTGGGTGGGAGCCAGCCACAGCGGGAAGGATGGAGGATTCCCCTTGTCCTTGTCCACGGCGATGTTTTCCAACAGGGTGCAGAGGGTTCGTTCGATGCTCCCGAAACTGGAGGCGTGAAGGATCACGGGACAAGGACGTTTCTTGCCTTCCTCGTCGATGAATCCGATATTGAAGCGTTCTCCGTCCTTCACATCCCACTGTACCGTGGAGACCTGGATGTTGGATCCATCGCGGGTAATGCTCTGGTACTCGTTCTTCATGGCATAGTAATGGGTCATGTTGGGCATGAGCTTGAAGAAGGAAGGGACCGACAGATCCCGGCTGATTCCCAGGAGAAACTCCTTATTGTCCTCGAAGAATTCGAGCGTACCTTCCCAACCCAGAACCCATCGTCCGCTGGCGATGATGTCGTTCATGAGCTTTCCGAAACGAAGACAGAGCTCGCGAAACTCGTTCCGTGCCTCCTCTGCCGAGGAACAAGCGGCATGCATGTCTGTCATCATGAAATTGCGCACCCTTTTGAGTCCGGAGACTTCTCCCTCTTGCTCGTTACGGAAACACGTGGCCTCTTCGTAGACCTTCAGAGGGGTCTGCTTGTAAGTGAATCTCACCTTTTGAAGAAAAGGGAAACCCAGAGGGTCGGATGCGTATCGGAGATAGCACGTGCCCCTGCCTCCGTCCACTTTATAGTCCCGCTCGTGGAATTCGCCCATGAGCTCACCCACAACGTTGTTGTCTCCTCGAATGACAATAGGATTCTTCATCTCCCAGGCGCCCCATTCCCTGGCCAGAAGGGCCGCGTAATCCAGAATGAGCCTCTGCATGAGAATCCCTTTGGGATACCACTTGTAGTGCCCTTTTTCCGATGCGTCGCAGTAATCGAGCAGTTCATGCTTGCGCATGAATACCACATGCTGTGGCAACTCGTCCGAAGGTTGCGCCTGGCCGAATTCGTTTGCCACGAAACGGTAGAGGAGTCGATAGACCTGTTCTTCTGAACGAAAGACGGGACATTGCGTGAAGTTGCCTCTGTCCACCTCGTGCAGGTCGCCTTTCAGGTCACATATCACGAAACGGGTAAACTTGGGGCCTGCATCCCTTTCCTTGTCTTTGCGAATCGAGGAGAGGGTCAATCCCTCCTCGGCCTCCGGTCCAAAACGTCCGCTCCATTCCGAGAGAGGGTGTCCCTTGCAATGAAGATCAAACCCTTTGTACCAGCCGAAGGGGGCTCGGATCACGCACTGGAAGGATCCTTCCATGAGTTGTGCCACGCGTTGAAGCACGGCCAGGGCCGTGGACGGAGCCGAGGGCGTGTGGGTGAGATGCACATAGGGATAGACCACCACCGTTTCCACCGCTACCTGTTGCTTTCTTCTCAGAGCGTCCTGATAAAGTTTTTCCGCCACCAGGTCCGGATTCTTCTCGTCGTCCTTCTCCACGGCAATGAAAAGGACCATACATTCCTGATCGATGGAGACGTCTTTCTTCTGAATCGTCTCCGCGGCAGGCATGGCCTTGTCCGTGACAAAATATCTGAATCCCGAAGAGTGAACCCCTAATATCCTCATGATCTTTCCCTTTCTCGCTCAGAATCTATGGTCCCTTCGCTCCCCGCCCTGCCTTCAGAAGGCCCTGGCTTGGTTCGGTTTCGCGGATAGCGCGCACCGATTTCCGGCGAAGGGTTCGACATGAACCCGCAAGGAAACCGACGTGGGGTGTGATTATACCCCCTGTGCCTTCTTGGGTAAACGTTCAGGGTCTACACGAGCAGCTCTTGCCAGGAATGAACCGGGGCATAACCCAGAAGGCTTCGTGCCGCCTCACACCGAATGAAGGAAGAGTCGGCCTGGAGGGTGGGACGGATCTCCTTGACTTGGGGATAATATCTTTGAGCCAATTCTCGGGAATCCTCCATGCAAGCCGCGTTGGGGCCTGTAATGTACATGCAAGCATGGTCCAGCCCCTCGACCCGACAGGCCTTCCGCACGGCTTGGGCCGCGTCCCTGGCATCCACATAGGCCCAAAGGTTGTGAATCCCGGGTTTTGGATCTTCCACTAGGCTCCGGTAGGGTTGAGGATTCTTTGTGAACCAGACGTGACAGAAGCGCAGACAGAGGGTGATGATCCCTGTAGCCTCGGTGAAAGATTTGCATGTGATTTCTCCGAGCAGCTTGCTCAAACCATAGGGATCCTGGGGCCTTTGGGGATGATCCTCGTCGATGGGAAGGTATATGGGAGAAAGATCCCTTTCCCTGAAAACGAATCCCAATGTGGAATCGCTCGACGCGAACACCAGGCGCGGCACTCTGACCCTCTTGCACGCCTCCAGAACGTGGAAGGTGCTTTGCACGTTGATCCCATAGACTCTCTGCGGTGGGTCCTTCTTGGGATGGGGGATGGCTGCCAGATGAATCACGGTATGGACGCCATCGAGAGCTCGCACCGTTGCGTCCAGATCCATGAGATCAAGCAGCACAGGTTCTCCCGGCCTGTTGTCCTGTACATGCCTTTGGTCCAAAAGCCTGATCTCAAAACATTCCGCAAGATTCTCTGCCACGTACTCGGCCAAATGGCCAGCGCCGCCTGTGATGGCTACGAGTGGACGACTCATGGGGATTCAACGCTCCTTTCTTGAATCTGTCTCAAGGATTCTTCCACAATGAGACGAACGTAGGGTTCCGGGTCGGATCGACGTTGTCGTAGCGCTTCGATGGCCTTGGGTTGATCGAATTGTCCCAAGGCCGAGGCAACCAGTCCCCGAATCCTGGGATCAGGGTCCTGAAGCCCTTCCAAAAGCTCTTTGACCGATGCGGTTCCGTGGCGCACATGATCGTTCCAAGCGTGCCATCGAACCACCGGCTCCGAATGTGTGAGTTCCGTGCGAACAGGGCAAGGACGTTCGCTCGATGCTGGGGAAGTGGATGGGACCGGGCTGGAGGCTGGAGACGGCGTCACGGTTGGTTCTGTTGTTGGTTCCAGGATCGGCGTTGGGCCCACGGAACGGGCTTTGGCAGGCCCTTGTGTGGGCGATTCCCCTGTCAAAGGCGTGGGCAGAGTGGTAGGAATCGAAGGAGGAATCGATGTCGTTGAAGCGAGGAGTTTCTGGGCGGTTGGGATGACACTGGCTCTTCCGAGAAATCGAATCCCGGTGGGCAGGAGGATTCCGAGACACGAGAGCAGGAGAACGACGATGGCCGATTGAAAAAGCAACACCCGTTTGGGGTACAGTCCCTCCAGGAGTTCCAACTCCATGCGGTTGGCTTGAAAGGACCTGGTTCTTTGGAGAAGGTCCAGCTCCTTGCGATGGCCCTCCAAGGTGGCCAGGAGCGCTTCCAATTCCCTGTCCAGTTTGCCCCGAATCTCCGGGATGGCAGCATCTTTCTTCTCCTCAACCGCGCTCAGCATCTCGATATAAATGGGGATCCTTGTTTCCAGGCGAGAGATCTTTCTTCTGAGAACGCGTGATCGCTTGTGACAGAGATAGAGCTCCTTGCGCACCTGACCATACAGGACCAGGAACTCCCTGAGGCGCACCCATTTCTCCAGCAGATTCCGGAACCGACCGGGACCGAACAGCATAATCGTCTCCCAAGCGAACGTCACATTGTCCCTCTTTCTCCTGGAACGAACAACAGGGGGTCGCGCTTGGACCGAGTTCCAGGCTGTGCTAGATTGGCCAGGTGCGCGCGCAACCATTCCATCGCTTTGCTCTGTTGCTCTGGTGCGTTCCATGTCTGGTGTTTCCCTGGCTGCGAGGAAGAGGCTGGGCTCACCCGGAGCTTTTTTCATGGTGGGTAGGACAAGGACTCGGATTCCTCGTGCTGATGGGATATGTCGGATGGTTCGTGTTGGGGCGGCAGAGAAACCTTCCGTCCGGTTGGATCCTGTGTCTATTCCTTGCCTGTCTCGGGCAGATGTGTCCGTTGTCCTTTCGAACGATCGCTCCTGATCCAGCCCTGCTGTGGATGGCAGGTTTTCTGTTGGGTTTTATGGCGTTTCGATGGACCGGGAGAGACGTCTCCATACCCTGGCTGGCGGCGGGATGTGTCCTCTCCTTCTTCTCCATCTCTCGTTATCTGGATCTTCCGTGGCGACTTCCTTTTATTCCCTATGGCAATCCCAATCTGATGGGGATTGCAGTGGCCGCTGTGGTGCCTCAGGCTATGGATTGCACCCAAGGCAAGCCTTGGAGACGTGCCTTGTGGATGGCCTTTCTCCTTGCCGGTGTGGCGGCTTCTCGTTCCCAGGCTTCCCTTTTGGCGCTGGGATTGGGGCTTTGTCCCTCTGCCTTGTCCTGCCTGAGACAAAGAGAAGGATCTACGGCGTGGAGATCCAAGATCTTGTTCTGTGAGAAAAGCTTTCTTCCGTTTCTCTTGTGTATTTGGCTCTTTTCGCTCCTGGGATTGCCCTATCTGAGGGGTCGGTCAGAGCTGCGACAGGTTTATGAGAGTACGGTCGGGATTCGATTGTACATCTGGGAGGGGGCCGTGTCCGCGGTTCGGAAACAACCCTGGGTCGGATGGGGGCCCACGCAGTTTCAGCGGGTATATCCCGGGTATCGGATTCCGGAATATTTTAGCAATCCCAGGGCCGCCACAGGTACCCGTCACGCCCATTGTGAAGCCTTGGAACGGGCCTTGGAACAAGGATGTTTGGGCTCGGTACCCTTCTTTCTCTGGTTGGGAATTCTTTTTCGCGGGCGTCCCCGGCATGAGACCAGGAGAAGCTTTCAGACGTCAGCTTTGATTCTTCTATTACACGGTTGGATGGACATTACCCTGCGGACGCCGGGTCCCACCCTTCTTTTCGCCATGGCAGCAGGGGCGGCTTCGAAAAGACAGCGAAGGACCGGCTCCTGGTTGTCTTGTCTCATGATCCTTTCCCTGCTTCTGGTTCTTGCCGAGGAGCGCAAGCAAAGGGTTCTGCTTTCCTCCAGCCGCAGCCTCTGGATGGCGCAGGATTCCATGAAACGCGGTGACAGGCAGAAAGCTCTCTTTCATACCCAGGCAGGACTTTTTGAAAGGCCGGGAGACATGGATTTACTCCTGCAGCAAGGATATATTCTGGCAGGGTATGAAGCCTATCAGGACGCGGAACAATGTTATCGGAAAATCCTGGTTGCTTCTCCAGGTTTTGGGGACGTTCGATCGAGCCTGGCCAAGGTGCTTCTTTTGCAGGGACGGATCGAGCCGGCCATGACGCATCTCCAAAAGGCCGGACTGGACAACCCCTATGATATCGACAATCTCTGGAACCTGGCGCTGGCGGCCTTTCAATTGCAACGGTTTGAGGAATCATTCCTGGCCTGTCAGGCACTTTTGTCCCATTGCCCGAGTCACGCGCAGGCACTAGCACTTGTGAACCAACTGGAGAATTTCTTATGACTTGTGCATGGGCCTAAAATGAAGGAACCGAAGGGTGTGTTCCCTTCGGTTCCTTGGCAAACCATTTTATCTCCAGGCAAGATTCTAGTTGATCAGAAGCGTATAATACCCTGGACCATAAGGTGTCGCCTGTCTGGCACGAATGATATCCTGGTGGGCACTGCGGGTCTGATCCTGATTCAAGGTCGAGGGTGCCCAAACCGCGTGTCCACCGATATACAGGGCATTCTGTCCATCTTCTCCGTGATTCATTTGAGCGCTCATGATGCAGGTTGGATAGGTTCCAACTGTGACGTTGGCCACTTCGAAATCGTCCGCCATGAGAATCGAATCCGGAGGCGCGGATTCCTTGAGGCCAGCGGCGTAGCAGAAATCCATATTCTGATTGCTGAACCCTTCGTTTTGATCGTTGATATCCGCGTTGCGCATGTCTCCAATCCCCGCGCTAGGGCATTCGAAAAGCTTCAATTCGCTGATATAGGCGGGATAGAGAAGCACCAGACATTGATTGGCCATACCTTCCGTGTGGTCGGCAGATCCTGTCCCGACATTTAGTCTTCTTACCGCCGGGAAAAACTCGTTGAAATCCATGGCATACAAACGCAGAGCGATTCCAAACTGCTTCAGGTTGCTGAGGCAGGAGACTCTTCTAGCCTGTTCCCTGGCTCGAGCTAGGGCTGGCAGCAACATCGCGGCAAGAATAGCTATGATAGCGATGACTACCAACAGTTCAATGAGGGTAAATCCCTTAATTCGACGCTTCATCTCCAAAACCTCCGTTTCTTCTCAGCAGCGTCCCAACTCCTAGTAATGATATATAACACAAAGCCTGATTGTCCGCAAGGATCTCAGCAAGGCATCCGGCTCGCATCCCAACGAAAGATCTAAACCTAAACCTTATCATTGGATCACGGAAGATCAATTCTATGAAAAATAGGAAGGATTGTCAACAAATAAGATGAAGCCAATTATAAAGCTTCCAGCGAGCCGAGCATGAGCCAAGACGATGCATGCATTCCTCGCCCTGCTGAGTTCAAGCCCTCGATCAGATCGGGTTTACTGAACATTTGCGTTTGGTTTGACCGTTATGGTTGCTGATGCTAGGATGACCCCGTAGCATGTGTCTTTTGAACGAGTTCCCCCGACCCAACGGTCCTGGAGGCGTTAGGTATGGGGAAAATCCAGGGAAGGAGAGGGTTTCCCGACCATGAAAAGGCGTTGGTTTACAAGCCAACAGGTCCAGGAGGAAATTGCCTCGACGGATAGACCGACAAGAGAACCTGCCTTGCTGTATGTCCACGATAGTCGAGGAGTCCGGGACACGTTTGAGCTGGCCCGAGGCATCTATGGGATCGGACGCGATGCATCCAACGCGGTTCGAGTCATGGATTCCAAGGCTTCGAGACACCATTGCGAGATCGAGGTGTGCCACGATGGGTTTCATCTCAGAGATCTCAAGAGCAAGAATGGCACCCTGGTCAATGGCTATCCAGTTCAGGAGAAGTGGTTGCAGGACGGGGATGTCGTGGGTGTAGGGGAATGGACCTTTCGATTCTCTTTGCATCGCAGGCAATCGGATCCGGAAATTCATTTGCCAGTGGAGCTTTTGCGGGAGACGGATGTAGAGAGCCGGGTCAACTTGACCATCACAAACGCCCAGGCCGACAGCCTGTATGACGCCTTCGGGCAGATGGAGGATGAAGAGGCAGTTCAGGAGAAGAGGAAGGACATTCTGGCCACCTTGTACGAGGTGAGCAACGCGATCCAGACCCTCCGGAGCCTTCCGGAACTCCTGGAGAACCTGTTGGAGCTGGTGTTCAAGGTGGTAGTTGCCGACCGTGGCTTCGTCATGTTGGCGGATGATTCGACAGGAGAACTGGTTCCTCACGCCATGCGTAACGAGCTTGGGGAGGAAGGAAAACGGATCACCGTGAGCAGTACCATCGCGGACATGGTTTTCAAGGAGAACATCTCGGTTCTCACCGAGGATGCCACTCGGGATTCTCGGTTCAAGGCTGGTCAAAGCGTTTTGCTTCACAGTATCCGATCCGCCATGTGCGTGCCTTTGTCCACGCCGAACAAGGTGCATGGAATCTTCTACGTGGACACCAAGTTCTCTTCCAATGTGTACACTGAAGACCACCTCAGGCTGCTGACCGCGATTGGTCGGCAGGCAGGAATCGCGATCGAGAACGCGAAACTCTATGATGAACAGAAGCGCACCTTCGAGAGTCTCATGGAGACCTTGGCTGCTACGATCGATGCCAGGGATCCCATGACGGCCGGACATTCGGAGCGGGTGGCAGAGTATTCCACCGGGATCGCCAGGGCCTTGGGATTGTCTCTGTCCCAGCAAGAAACCATACGATACGCCGCGTATCTGCACGACTATGGCAAGATCGGAGTGCAGGACGCGATCCTCAGGAAGCCTGGAAAGCTCACGGACGAGGAATACGAGGAGATCAAGAAGCATGCCGAGTATACGGCCAGCATCTTGTCGAAGATCCGATTTGCCGAAAAGTATCGAGAAATCCCTGAAGTGGCCTGTTTTCATCACGAGCGCATAGACGGCACAGGATATCCCCGGGGCATGCGAGGAGAAGAAATCCCGCTGGGCGCCAAGATTATTGCGGTGGCCGATGTCTTCGATGCTTTGATTTCCAAACGCCACTATAAACCTGCCTTGTCCATTGAGGAGGCCTATAAAATCTTGGAAGAATCTAAGGGAAGACATTTTGATCCAGATATTGTGGATGCTTTCAGACGGTTTCATGCCGGCGCAACCTTTCCTGCCATGACAGAAAAACCGACCGAGGTGGGGTAATGCGCTGCCTGGGAATCGAGACATCTACGAACGTCATGAGCCTGGCTCTCGTAGAAGCTGGCGAAGTTCTTTTGGAAGTGGAGGATCGCCGCGAACATTCGAGAGCGCATGAGCTCTGGAGGGATTTTCTTTCCCTTTCGCGCGCAAAGGGATTTCATCCGAAACAGGTAAACAGGGTGGTGGTGAGTGTCGGACCCGGGCGTTTTAGCGGGATTCGATCCGGTGTGGCCTTGGGCGTGGGGTGGACGATCGCCTTGGGATGTCCTATCCTGGGAATACCCTCCCTGGATGGTCTCGCCTATTCCTTGAGAGATTCCGCGGTGGTCGGAGAGATCATTCTGGCTTATCTTCCCAAGCCGGGCTCCCAGGAATATTTTGCGCGTTGTTATATCTGGGAAGAAGTTGGTCCATGCCCGAAGGACGCCATGAAAGGATTGGATAGAGCCTCATTGACCCGTCTGGCTCAAGAGGCGACCTGGGTCGTGGGACCTGATAGTGGCCTCAAGGAAGGACCTCGATCCAGGATCGCGTGGCCCCGAGCGTCGACATTGGCGTGTTGGGTGAGCGGCGACGTTGTCGCTTCGTTGCCCGTGTTTCCTCTGGCGTACGTTGCGTCCGGTCCTGTTCACTGAAAAGCAAAGGTGATCCATGACGGTGAAGTTGCGCGGAAATTCGATCGCTGGCGATGAGCCCAGGGCAGTGGTTTATCCCATGAGCGACGATATCTTTCTTCGTCTCAAGGAAACCGTGGGTCGGAAGAGCGGGATTCAGATTCAGGATCGCAACCGCGATGCCCTTCAGGTCAGCCTCCTCGATCGTATGAAGTTCAGAGGGATGGAGAGTTACGACGAGTATTTGGATCACGTGGTATCTGATCGAAGCCGGGGGGAATTGAAGCATCTCATGGACCTGGTGACCGTGAACGAGACCCATTTTTTCAGAAATCCGGTGCACATGAGAGTGCTTCGGGAAACGATTTTACCGGAGATCAGTCGTCGACCGGGAAAAAAACATCTCAGCATATGGAGCGCCGGATGCGCCACCGGAGAGGAACCCTATTCCATCTCCATTCTCCTGTTGGAGACACGGCCTCTCTTTCCGAAATGGGATGTCGAGCTGGTAGGGACCGACATCAGCCAAGGGGCCTTGGATGTGGCCAAAGAGGGGGTGTACAGGGCCAGATCCTTGAGAGACCTGGATGAGCGTATGGTCAAAACCTACTTCATGAAAAATGGCAATCTGTTTCATCTGAAGCAAAACGTGAAGAACGCGGTCCAGTTCCGCTTCTCCAACCTCATCGATACGGTGGAGTCGCCGAAGCTGGGACCCAATTGGGATATCATTTTCTGTCGCAATGTGATGATCTATTTCAGTTTGGAAACCAGGGCCGACGTCGTGGATCGGCTTCATGGATGGATGAACGAGAGCAGCTATCTCTTCTTGGGGCATTCCGAAAGCCTTTTTGGCGTGCATGATGGATACAGGCTTGAGGAATTGCATGGATGCTTTATCTACAGGCCCTTGGCTCGAATCCAGACCTTTTCTTCGGTGATTTCTTCGTCTTGCGCGCAAGAGCCGAAGCATCAAGACGACTCGGCATTTCGGGACGGAGGAGGGGAACCAAAAGGGCAGGGGTCAGGCATGGCGATCCAGGTTTCATCCGAAGATCGCCACGAAGCAGAACTGGAGTTGGGGGAGACGGAAACCAGCCCGAAGGTCAGGGAAAAATTGCTGCAAGCCCTCGTTCTCATGAATCGATCGCGTGGAGACGAGGCGTCCCGAATCTGTCATTCTATTCTCTCCAAACAACCGAACTGTGCTGAGGCGCATTTTCTTCTGGGAGTGATACAATCCGAGAATGGCATGGGAGATCGTGCCATCATGTATTTTCATGTGGCCATCGCTCTACGGCCAAATCTTGTGATGGCTCTTTTCCAAAAAGCCGAGGTGGAATCCAGAATGGGAAGGATTCAGCGGGCGAGAGAATCCTATCGCGGCGTGATCAAGATCCTTCGTCACGAGCATTCGGACAGCCCCGTTCGAATGGGTGGTGGGCTGAGCGTCGGACTGCTGGTTGCCACGTGTCGAAGGAAGGTTCAGGAGTTGGCGGAGGCGTGAAGGAGCGTTTGCCATGAAGCTGAAGCGCAGAATTCAATGGACCGTTCTTCCGATTGCCTGTGCCGGGGCCTTGGGGATCACCCTGGTCATGTGGTCGGGTGCGCGGACCAGCCTCCAGGCCGAGCGGCAGGAGTTTGTGGATCGGACGCTTTCTGAAACCCTTGCCTGGATCGGTCCTGTGATGGAATCGTGGGAGGACTTGGAGGATGCCGCGGTACGTGAAAGCCTGGTGAAAGTCTCTTCTTCCGTGAGGGGAGTGTTGGCTGTTCGTCTCGTGGATCCCAGGGGGGTTTCCGCCATGAGCAGTCGCGGAGAAACCGGGGTAAAAGAGGTGAACGTCCGTCTCCTCAGCCAGGCCCTCAGTGGTTCCAGTCACACGGCTCACGGTTCGATTGCCGGGGGTTGGGTGGTCTATAAAAGGCTATTGAACGGACCGAGTTGTCGCAGTTGCCATGAGGACGATGGAGACATCCTGGGCGCCTTGGCTGTGGAGATCGAGGGACGAGAAATGCCCAGGCTGTTGAGGAGTTCGGTGGCGCGGATCGCCCTCTTTGTCTGGCTCGCTCTGGTTGTTTTGTCCTTCCTGCTCGCCTTGACAGCGGGCGGTCTGGCAGGGAAGGCGGCCGAAGACATGGTCCGCATGGAGGAACCCATTCAAGAGCACAAGGGGGACCTCGCGGTGGATCTTCCGAAGGTGCGGACCGAGGAGGGGAAACATCTGTCCGAATCCATGATGGAATATCTCCTCTTGTTGAGAGAAGGGATTCGGGAGAGCCGAAAACAGTGTTCAGGTGCCGCTGCCCAGGATTTGAAATGCTTGCCCCTGATATCGCAGTCCTTTGAGGGATGGAGTGCCATCGAGGTGACGATCCAGGATATGATGCAGCGGGATCGTTCTTGTAGGGCAATAGAGGACATCTTGCGGGAGCGAAAGCAAGGGATCGAGTCCAGTCAAGCGGCCCTGATAAAACTCGACCAGGATGCGAACCATACTCGGACTCTGCTTGCCAGTTTATTGGACTGCGAAACCGAGCTGGACGGACATCTCGCGCGATGGATCGGCTTTTTGAAGCGTATGGGCTTTGAGCTTGATCAACACGCGGAGACCGTGGGACAATTGATTCGATATATGGCCTCCATGTCAGACATGGCGGATCAAGGAAGATTATTAGGCTTTCAAGCGGCGGTACAAGGGTATGGTTCCGGGACCCAGTCCCGTGGTTTGACCGTGGTCGCGGAGTCGGTGGAGAGGATCGCGGAGGAGACCGCCGAATCTTCCAAGGAGGCAAGGGACCGGGCGGAATCCCTGGATCAAGGACTGCGGTCCATGGCCAGGGATCTGACTCGGAAGGCACAGGAGATGGAGTCGTGGCGAGGACAGCGCCAGGAGAGAAGCTTGGAGCTGCAATCTTCCATGGATGCTCTGAGTACGGCGCACCAGGGGCTCCAAGATGCGCGGAAGACCCTGGAAGACTTGCTTGTTGTCTGGCCTTCTTTGATCCAGAAAGCCAAGGACGCGAAAGAAGAGGATCAGAAATGGATCGAGGAATTGAAGTCGATCAAGACAGGAGGGGAGATCCAGGAGCAAACCCTGAGCGAAATCGCAGGCCGTTTGAAGAACGCCTTGTCTCAGTACAAGATCGCTTCGGTCCGACTCAGGGACATGATGGGCAGACATGACAAAGAGGATGCTATAGTACAATTGGATGAAAGCCGTGAGCGCGGCGAGTTTCCATCCGGAAGGGATGATGACAAAGGTTGGGCGTGAACAAGAGAAAGGAGAATGAAAACATGAAGACGAGACAAGGGAAGGGATTCCTGGTTGTGACCGCGATTCTTTTAGGATGGGTGGGGTGCGCTCCCAAACCCCAGATAGTCATGGACCAGGTGACGGCGAACTATGCTGCTATCCAGGGAATCCAGCAGGAGATGGATTGTTATATCGCGCCGCTGGGAGTCAGTTTGAGTGGGACATGCACCTATAAACAGCCCAACAAAATTCATTGCGATTTTGGTGATCCTATGGAAGCCAAGATCGTTTCAGATGGTAAAACCATGTGGATTTCCGTCCCTGCCTATCAGACCGTATTGAAGATGGGAGCGGAAGATCAAGATCAGGAGATCTCACCCAAGCACATCATGACCTTCATGTTTCCGGAGGTTCCTTTGGCCCGATTGAAGGAAGGGTTCGTGCCCACGAATGTGTCATCTGCTACATTGAGCGGGGAGAAGGTGTGGTGTCTGGAGGTGGAACCTACGGCCCCTGAAAGCAGGATTTCCAAGGCCAAGCTGTGGGTGGAGCAAGACAGCGGGGCTGTCAGGAAATATGAGACCATGGACAAGAATGGACGTGTCAGCTGCAGAGTGATTTTCGACACCATCACGGACACAGATGGCACATGGTTGGCCAGGGATGTTCGAGTGGAGGAGGGAAACGGCAACCTGGTGGGAAGTGGGACGATATCCGAGATCAAGCTCAATCCATCCATCCAGGATTCCTTGTTCGACTTCCAGGCGCCCGCTGGAATGATGGTGTTGGATGAGGTGCCTATGATCGGAATCCCCATGCCGGACATTTTGCCCTTGGAATGATCTTTACTGGTCTTTTTTCTTCTTTTTGTAGTTGACCTTTATAGGGGTCGAAGTATAAAATTAAGTCTTGTGTTTCTCCGAGGGTTTGTGCGAAAATAGAGGCTATCATTCCCGCAGGAGCCCTTGACGGGGCGTAGCGCAGCATGGTTAGCGCGCGTGCCTTGGGAGCACGAGGTCGGCGGTTCAAATCCGCCCGCCCCGAGCGGGCGTGAGAGTGGTCCGCGTCCAATCCAAATGGTGGGCGTAGCTCAGTCGGTGAGAGCGCCAGGTTGTGGCCCTGGAGGCCGGGGGTTCGAGTCCCCTCGCTCACCGGTCATGCGTTCGTCCAGCGTACGGAAAGCGCCTGTAGCTCAGCTGGATAGAGCGGTGGACTTCGAATCCACAGGTCGCAGGTTCGAACCCTGCCGGGCGCGAACGAAACGAAGCGCGTGCGCCGTTAGCTCAACTAGGCAGAGCAAGTGACTCTTAATCACTAGGTTGAAGGTTCGATTCCTTCACGGCGCAGACAGGGCGTGTGGCGGAATCAGGCAGACGCGCATGACTTAGGATCATGTGTCGTAAGACGTGTGGGTTCAAATCCCTCCACGCCCAGTCTGAGCGTGCGGGTGTAGCTCAGTGGTAGAGCGCCACCTTGCCAAGGTGGATGTCGTGGGTTCAAATCCCATCACCCGCTTTTTAGATCGGTTTTCGATCCCGTCTGCTGCCGGTCTTTCCCACCTGCTATGCGTATGATTCTGATCATATAGGCTGATAGGCGACTGGTATCGGGAGGCCGAGGGTTCGGACATCAGGGATCCATGGATGAAATGGAAAGGAAGTTTGGAGGCGGCTGTGACCTTCCAAGTGCAACAGGAACAGGAAAAGGATCTTCTTGGCGTATTTCGCGTGGAGGTTGCCGAGGAGTGGGTGAAAGAAGAGGAAAACCGTGTTGCTTCCGCCTTGGGCAAGGTGGTCCAGGTGGATGGATTCAGAAAAGGCAAGGTGCCAGGGAAGATCGTTCAACGCCTTTTTCCCGAGCGTGTGGCAGTCATGGTTGTGGATGCGGTCATGAACAGGGTGCGCGACGAGGAGTTGAAGGAAATGGGATGCCTGGCCTTGGGACAGGAGCGAATCACGGAGCACTCTAGGGAGAAGGGCAAGGGCCTGACGGTTTCTTTCGCGGTGAGTGTTTTGAAACGGGATGTTCTGCCCGATTTCAGCAAATGGACCCTGGAAAAATATCTGTATCCCATATCCGAGCAGAACGTGGATGACGCCATCGAGAATCTGCGGCAAAAGATGATTTCCTTGACTGAGAAGGAGGAAGGGGCCTGCGAGCTAGGCGATGTGATTGTGGTCGATCTTCAAGTCCTGGAGGGTGGCATGCCGGTTCTGGGACAGAAAACGGAAAAGCCCGTGGCTTTGGAGATGGGACTGAATTCCTTGGGCCAGGGATGTGACGAACAGTTGATGGGCGTGAAGTCCGGAGAAGTTCGTAGGGTCTCAGTGCTTCAGAGGTCCGAGGACCGGGACGCCGGGCAGGAGCGAAGGGTTGAATACGAGGTGACGGTTCGTCAACTCTATTCCAGAGTACTTCCAGAGTTGGATGAGGACTTCTTTGAGAAAGCGTCGCAAGGACAAGCCAAAGATGAAACGTCGTTTCGAGAAGTCATGAAGGGGTATTTGGCCAGGGAAGTGGAACGTCGACAACGGTGGGAAATGCATGGTCAAATCAGGGACCGACTGGCAGAGGAATCCCCCTGGGTGCCACCCCAGGATCTGGTGAAAGAACAGTTCCAGCATCTCAAGGAGGGCTTGAGTCCGGAGGATCTGGAGAATCTGGGACCTGAGCAGGAAAACAGGCTCATGAATTCCGCGAACAAGCAGATCAAGGTGCATTTTCTGGTTGAGGCCCTGGCCGTGGACATGGGCATTCGAGTCTCGAAAGAGGAAGTGGACGAGGTCATCAAGAAGTCGTCCTCGAAGAACAAGCAGACCATGGAGGATGAAGCCACCCGCAACAGCTTGAGCTTTGCCATGCTCAGCGACAGGGTATATGATCGAATCCTGTTCAGTACGAATATCAAGGAAATGCAAATGAAATCCATGGAGAGCGTGCTTTCCTGACGGTACGAAAGGCCACGAGGAGAAGACGCAAAAAAGGGAGGAGAGAACAGTGACCCTCATACCCATGGTTGTGGAGCAGTCGGATCGCGGAGAACGAGCCTATGATATCTATTCCAGACTTCTCAGAGACCGTATCGTCTTCGTAGGCAATCCAGTGGACGATGGCATGGCCAATCTGGTGATCGCTCAGATGCTTTTCTTGGATTCCGAGGACCCGGACAAGGATATCTATCTCTACCTCAATTCTCCCGGAGGACTGGTCACGGCTGGATTGGCTATCTACGACACCATGCAACATGTGCGGCCGAACATCTGTACAGTTTGTATGGGGCAGGCAGCCAGCATGGCCGCGGTTCTCCTGGCTTCTGGCGCGTCAGGGCGCAGGATGGCGCTGCCTCATTCCCGAATTCTGATCCATCAGCCCGAGATCTCAGGGCTCTATGGCCAGGCCACGGATATCGGCATACAGGCCAGAGAGATCATGAAAATGAAGAAATGTCTCAATGAGATCCTCGCGACGTCCACCGGGCAGCCCTTGGAGGTGATCGAAAGGGATGTGGAACGGGATTTTTATCTGAGCGCAGAAGAGGCCAAAGCGTATGGGCTTATCGACGAGGTGATCGTTTCGAGAAAGGACGTGAGTCAAGGCGCGGTACGGTCCAAGACGGAGGGTGAAGCGCTTCGGAAGGAATTCAGATGATGCCCAGCCGGCGCGGGGAGGGAGATCTCCCGAGGTGTTCCTTTTGCAAGAAAAGAAAGGACGAGGTGGGCAGACTGGTCGAAGGGCCTTCCGTCTTTATCTGTGAACGTTGCGTCCAGCTTTGCAGAAACATCATCGAGGACGACTTGGGACAGAGTTCTGAAACCAAGGATCGCGCCCTTGTCATTCCGTCGCCCCGGGAAATCAAAGCCTTCCTCGACGAGTACGTCGTGGGACAAGAGAGAACGAAGCGCATCTTGTCCGTGGGGGTCCATAACCACTATAGAAGGGTTTCATGTTCGAAGACATCGGACGTGGAGATCGAGAAGAGCAACGTCCTGTTGGTCGGTCCCACGGGCTCAGGGAAGACGCTTCTGGCCCAGACTCTGGCCAGGCTCTTGGATGTGCCTTTTACCATCGCGGATGCCACCACACTCACCGAGGCGGGCTATGTGGGCGAGGATGTCGAAAACATCATATTGAAGTTGCTTCAGGCCGCGGATTTCGATCTGGAACGAGCCCAATCCGGAATCGTGTATGTGGATGAGATCGACAAGGTGGCTCGAACCACGCAGAACGTATCCATCACCCGGGATGTCTCCGGAGAGGGCGTACAGCAAGCCCTGCTCAAGATTCTGGAGGGAACCGTGGCCAATGTCCCTCCCAAGGGGGGGAGAAAACATCCCCATCAGGAATTCATCCAGGTGAACACCGAGAGAATCCTGTTCATCTGCGGCGGTGTGTTCCATGGCCTGGAAACCCTGATCCAAAGACGGGTGGGATGTGGCGCGCTGGGATTTCGACTGGAAGAGAAGGGATCTGGGCCGATCGGTCTTTCCGAGGTTCAGCCTGAAGACTTGGTTCGGTTCGGTCTGATCCCTGAATTTGTGGGCAGGTTGCCTGTCGTTGCCGCCCTGGATCCGTTGGGAGAAGAGGAGCTTCGACGTATTCTCACAGAGCCAAAGAACGCGCTGATTCGGCAGTATCAGAAGCTTTTCGAATTGCAGGGTGTGCGACTCAGTTTCACCGAGGATGCTGTAGGCGCAGTGGCGGCGGAGGCCATGAGACGAGGAAGTGGGGCCAGGGGATTGCGAGCCATCATGGAAGAAGCCATGCTTGAGATCATGTATGAATTGCCAAGCCGAGAGGATGTGACGGAGTGTCTGATCACATCCCAGGTGATTCTGGGACAAGAGGACCCGCTCACCGTGCTTGGTTTGAAACGAGGGTTGGGTAGCTAGCGAGGATAAGATTATGAGAGAGAGACTGTTTACGCCTGGACCCACAGAGATACCGGAGAGAATTCTGCACAGTCTTTCCGAGCCTATCATCCATCACAGGACGGAGCAACACAAAGAGAGGCTCAGGAACGTCGTGGAAGGGTTGAAGCGGTTGATGATGACCGAGGGCGACGTGGCCTTGCTGTCGAGTTCAGGGACAGGCGCCATGGAGGCAGTTGTTTCCAGCCTGGTACGAGGGATGGGCAAAGCCCTGGTCGTGGACGCGGGAAAATTTGGCAAACGGTGGGGTGAGCTTTGCGAGGCCTTTGGTGTGCCCCATGAAAATTTGCATGTACAAAGGGGATATCCTGTAGATCCTGAAGTTATCTTCGATTCGCTAAGGAAGGATTCGGCGATTTGCGCAGTTCTCATGACACTGACGGAAACCTCCACGTGTGTGGTGCATGACGTTAAAACCATTGGCTTGGGACTCGGCGCGTGGAAAGGGCTGTTGGTGGTGGATGCGATCAGCGGGCTGGTGGCGGACGAATTGAAGATGGACGAATGGGGTGTGGATGTTTGTGTCACCGGGAGCCAAAAAGGACTGATGCTTCCTCCAGGTCTAGGTATTGTGGCCATGAACGCCAAGGCCAGAGCGACCTTGGATGCCAGGAATGCAGGCAAGGCCGCTGGCTGCTATTACCTGGATTTGCGTAGATATGTGGAAAGTTACGAGAAGGAACTTGATGTGCCATTTACTCCATCCATCGCGCTGATTCGGGCCCTGGAGGAATCTTTGGTTGTGCTTCTCGATGAGGGAATGGAGTGCGTGTGGAACAGACATGCCAGAATGGCCGCGGCGGTACGTCAAGGTTGTGAGGCCATGGGCATGCGCCTGTTGGCTACATCGCGTCCCTCCAACGCGGTTACCGCCGTATTTCCTCCCACCGGTGTTGATGCCGGGGCATTGAGCAAGATCTTGAAGAACGACAAAGGAATCCGAGTGGCAGGGGGACAAGAGGAATTGAAGGGCAAGATTCTCCGGATAGCCCATCTCGGGGCATGCTACGAGGAGGATGTGTTGGGGCTCATGGGAGCCATCGAATCGTGTTTGGCGCAATTGGGTGCTCCCATTCAGTCTGGACAGGCTGTGGCAGCGGCGAACGCGGCGCTGGTTGGATCATGAAGGAAACATGTATGAGAATCATCCTGGCCGAAAGAATGAGTCCGGCGGCTTTGGATCATATGGCCAAGCAGGGGGCTCAACTCGTGGATCAGGTCGGGTGTTCCCGGGAGCAGGTGTTGGAAGCTTTACCTGGCGCTCAAGGTCTCCTTGTACGTAGCCAGACCCAGGTGGACAGGGATCTTCTGGATCGGGGCAACGATTTGACATTGGTTGGCCGAGCAGGAACAGGAGTGGATAATATCGACCTGGAATATGCCAAGGCCCGAGGGGTGCGCGTGGTGAACGCTCCGGGAGCCAACGCGGTTTCCGTGGCGGAACACGCCTTCGCGTTGATGTTGGCGGTTTCTCGAAGACTGGTGGAAGGAACGACTGGATTGAGGGAAGGACGCTGGGAGAAGAAAAGTTTGTCAGGGAGCGAGATTCAGGGAAAGACCCTGGGGATCGTGGGCCTGGGCAGGATCGGACGAGAGATGGCTTTGAGAGGGCGAGCCTTTGGCATGTCCGTGCTGGCTTATGACCCTTATTTGCCTGAGAGCGCAGAATCTGAATGGGGCGTTCGTCTGATTCCATTCGAGACACTCTGTGCTGAATCGGACGTGATCACTTTACATCTGCCCATCAACTTGGAAACCCGCCATCTCATTGACGGCCGGATCTTGGCCATCATGAAACCCGAGGTGATCCTTGTTAATTGCGCCAGAGGAGGGCTGATCGATGAGGAAGCCTTGGAAAGGGCTCTTCTGGAGGAACGGGTCAGGGGCGCGGGACTCGATGTATTTGTGGGCGAACCCAAGCCGCGAGCCAGTCTGTTGTCCCATCCCCGTGTGGTAGCCACCCCTCACATCGCCGCATCCACCCCGGAGGCGGAAGAGAAGGCGGGATTCATGATTGCCGAAGAGGTCGTGGCCTGCATCCAAGGCAAAGCTTTGCGGCACCAGGTGGTTTGAAGGCCTGGGTGTGTACAGTCAGTCGGCGCTCAGATGTACCGTAATTCGGGGTCCGTTTTGCACGGTCTTGTGCCGGCACGGAAATTTCAGGTATACGGTTACCCTGGCGATGAGAGGATCCTTTTGATTCTGGGCGATTCTGAGCAAAGAAACCATCTCGTCATCCATTGGAATCTGGGAGGAAATCGTTGCTGAGTGTCCCAGCACGGAGACCTGGTAGCGATTTGGAACGCAGATGCCGTGAAGATCCACATAGAAACGGTCAGGAAATCCGTCGTGGGCCTTGAGATAATGGGGTTTGACATCCATCGGGGTCCGGTCGAATTGCAGTTGAAGAAGCCTTTCGTTCCCCTGTTTCTCCAGAGCCAGGGAAACAATATTGTTCATGGCTGTCCAGTCTTTGGACGAAGAGTCTGAAGCGAGGGGTTCGGACTTGGAAGTGGGTTGGGGCTCGGGGGTGAGTTGCGGTCGGGTGGTGGGTTCAGATTTGGGAGTGGGTTGAGGTGGGGAGGTGGGTTCAGGTGGGGAGGTGGGAATCATCGTGGGTTCGATGTCTGCAACCACGCTGGCTGATGTGTCTCGTGTGGGTTGTGGAGCTGGTTTTGTCGTTTCAATTTCTCTGCCCACAGTGGGGGAAAAGTCCACATCCACTTTCGGCGTGGCCTTCTTTGTCTTGAGCAGAAGGAGTAGGCTTCCCAACACCACGACGGCGAGAACCAGGCCTGCCGCGATGAACGCGGTCTTTCGCATCCCCGAATCGGCCTCTTCCATGGTGTCTGCCATCACGGGTTCAACGAGTTCATGATCCGAAGGAAGGTCAGAATGATCTTTCTTGGATTTCGTCGCATAATAGGGACAATAGACATACTTGTCTTCCGAGAGGCACCATTCTTGTTGCGTCTTTCTAGGAACATCCGCGAACTCGATGGATACGGTCCTGAACAGCCTCTTTTCCTCTGAAAATTGAGCGTAGCAGGCATTGTTGGGATTGGGCTCCGAGAACATGAGGGAGCGATCTTCTTTGGTTCCTAGAAATGGACATGGCATATACACACCCCCTTGCTGGAGAATGGTTCAGGAATGTTGTTCTTTATCATAAGCTTTTTTCAAGGCTTTATGAAAGCGACGAAGTCTCTTCTTGGCCATCCATATCATGACAGGGAGAAAGACAAGGGGCAATGCCTTGGCTATAACATGGTCCCAACCCAGAATCGAAGGCCATAGGCTACCTATGGCCAGAAAGAGGAGAACGGTTTCCAGAATCTCTGTTCTGCTCATGTTGTCCTATGGAGGTTCTTGTCCTAGCCCTTCTTGTATGTTTTCCATTCCACGAGAAGAGAACTCGCGATGGCAATGGATGAATAGGTTCCTACCAGGACTCCGATCAAGAGCGTCAGGGAGAAATCTCGAATCACCTCTCCACCAAACAGGTAGAGGCAAAGAACGACCAAGAGCGTGGTGGTGGACGTGAGGATGGTTCTGGACAGGGTCTGGTTGATGCTATTGTTTACCAACTCATCCATCCGCTGTTTTTTGGAGGACCGTAAATTCTCCCGTATCCTGTCATATATGACGATCGTATCGTTCAGTGAGTATCCGATGATGGTCAGAAGACTCGCGACCACGGCCAGGGAGAGATCCCGCTGGAGCAGGGAAAAGGCTCCCACTGTGAAACATACGTCATGGAACAGGGCCAAAACTGCCCCCACAGCGAATTCCCATTCGAAACGAATCCAGATGTAAAGAAGGATGCCAGCCAAGGCCCAGGAGATGGCCCAGAGCGCCTTCAATTTCATGTCCCTGCCCACCAGGGCGCCGATGGATTCGATTCTGGACCGTTCCCTGTCCATCTGTGGCAACAGGGTTGCGAGCTGATCGAAAACATCCCCAGCCTGACTCATCCTAGATTCCTCCTCGTTCAGGTCAGGTAGAAAGCGTTTCAGGGATTCGAGAAAATGAGAACTTAGGGGTCCGAATACCCTGATTGTGAGGGTTTGGGTTCTGGTCTCATCCTCTGGCAACTCGAAACGCCTGGCCCCTGCTTCCAACATGGCTGCTTTCACGTCAGAAAGCCTGAGAGGTCGTTCAAAAGAGAGGAATACCTCGGATTCCTGGGACAGTTCCGGGGTGCGCACGATGGCTCTGTCCCCTGTTCCGCCCACCATCTGGATCTGTACCTCGCTCAAAGTCTTATCGCCTTCGATCTTGAGGTTGGAAAGGGCCTGTCGAATCGAGTCCGTGGCCACAGGTTCCTTGAAGGTCAGATGCATCAGGTTGCCCCCGGTAAAATCCACGCCCAAATTGTCTGAACCTCTCACCGCGACGTATCCCAAACCGATGAACAGGCAGATCCCAGAGGCGGCAAAGAGCTTTCTTCTGAAGGGGATGAAAGAGTAATGGGTGCTACCCAGGATTCGAAACATGTGAATGCCTTTGAGAAGACCCATGGAACAGAGCGTCTCGAAGAAAGCGCGACAAATGAATAGCGCGCAGAACAAGGAGGATGCGATCCCGATACAAAGGGTCAAGGCAAAGCCCTTGATAGGACCTGTTCCAACGTTGTAGAGGATCAACGCCGTAAGCAAGGTCGTCAAATTCGCGTCCACGATGGTGAGAAATGCCTTATTGAACCCGTTTTCGATGGCTGACCTCAGTGTCTTTCCTGATTCCGCTTCTTCCCTGATTCGCTCGTAGATCAGCACATTGGCATCTACAGCCATACCCATGGTCAGAATCAAACCTGCAATGCCCGGCAAGGTGAGAGTTGCACGGAAACCTGCCATGACTCCCATGATGATCACAATGTTCAGAGCCAGTACCACGGCGGCCACGACACCGGACAAACGATAGTAGATCATCATGAAGAGAAAAACCAGCACCATGCCGACCAAACCAGCGGTAAATCCTCTTCGTACGGAATCAGCCCCAAGCGAGGGTCCCACAAAGGTTTGTTGCACGATTCTCACGTCCGCCGGGAGAGCACCTGCCTGGAGGATCAAAGCCAGGTTGTTGGCCTGTTCCGCAGTAAAAGAACCGCGGATCTCTGCGTTGCCTCCCGAGATTCGACTCTCAATGCGTGGGGCAGACTGTACCTCGTTGTCCAACACGATGGCCAGATGTTCCGCTTGGTTCTCGCCCGTGATCCGCTCGAATAGCGCGGCTCCTTTTCGGTTAAAACGTAGCCACACCACGTTCTGCCCCGCATCGCCTCCCCCGAAGTTGGGTACAGCGTCAACGAGATACATTCCGGTCAGAGGAGCGCGCCTCTCCGCGAGATAGAGCGCGCGACCGTCCAATTCCGGATCGGATCTGCCCCAAAGAAACTGTAGATCGTGTCGAATCGCCTCTTTGGCCGCGGGCTCTTGCAAGAGGGCGGTCACTGTGTCCACATGGTCTTCCCGAATCGTTACGTAGTGACTGATGGGCTGGCCTCGAACGATAGCATTGGAAAAGGGGTCACCCAGGATACGCTTCAATTTATCCACCGAGTTCAAGAGTTCCTCGCCCTTGATCACCAGCCTGAATTCCAGCGCGGCGGTGCGTCCGATCAGCTCCAAAGCCTGATCCTTGTCCCGTATCCCGGCCAGATCCACGATGATCCTGTTCCTGCCCTGACGTTGGATCACGGGCTCGGAAACGCCGAACTGATCTACTCGATCCCGAATCGTTTCCAGGGCCTGGCGCGTGATAAAATCCATCTGTTGTTCGATCAGCCGACCCTCGACGCCGATTCGAACGCCCTCCCCGGTTTCATCTGCGGAGAGAACCTGATAAGGTCTGGCAATCTGAAGAATGCGATCCTTGTCCCGTTCCCCATCCCTTGGCACCAAGAGCACTTCCATGCTCTCCCGAAGATCGACTCGATCCAGCGGGATTCCTTCCTTCTCCAGTTCTGTTCTAAGTTCTGCCACCTGATCCTCGAACTGGGATTGGATGGCACCCTCCACATCGACCTCCAGGATCAGGTGCATCCCGCCCTGGAGGTCCAGTCCCAGCATCATGGCGCTGTCCTGCAAGCGTTTATATCGGTCAGGATTCGTTTCCTTGAGTTGATCCTGACCTTCCACGCCCAAACGCAACCACTCCACGGTGGGTTTCGTGCGCCAAGCGCATAACAAGATCACCGCGCCAATGAAGACCAGTCTTTTCTGTAAGCCTGTCATCTCCCTCTTCCCTCTCCGTGCGGCGAGGTGGATATGCCAGAATTACTTGGCGTAGTCCACGGCTCGCACTTCCCTCACGACTGTAACTTTGATTTGTCCCGGGTATTCCAGTTCGTTCTCGATCTTTCTGGCCACGTCCGATGCCAAAAGCATAGCACCATCGTCGGTTAATTTCTCCGGCTCCACGACCACGCGGATTTCCCGGCCGGCCTGAATGGCGAAACTCTTGGATACGCCTTCGAAACCGTCGGCTAGTCCCTCGAGCTGCTCTAAACGTCGCACATAGGTTTCCAGAGTTTCCCTGCGAGCGCCTGGTCGGGCAGCGGACAGGGCGTCTGCCGCCTGAATGAGCACGGCGAGAAGACTTTCTGGTGGAACCTCCTCGTGATGAGCAGCCACGGAGTTCACGATCAGTGTAGGCTCTCCAAATCGGCGAACGAGGTCCGCGCCGATCATGGCATGGGAACCCTCGATCTCATGGTCCACCGCTTTGCCCAGATCGTGAAGCAGTCCCGCCCTTCTGGCTGTGGACACATCCATATTCAGTTCTCCTGCCATCACGCCTGCCAGATAGGCGACCTCTTCGGAATGTTTCAGAACGTTTTGTCCGTAGCTGGTCCTGTATTTGAGCCGGCCCAAGAGCTTGATGGCCTCTTGATGCAGATTATGTACCTTGACGTCAAAGGCGCTTTGTTCCCCTGCTTCACGAATATTCTTCTCCATTTCCTTCTTGACCTTGGCTACGATCTCCTCAATTCGGCCTGGATGGATTCTTCCGTCCATGATGAGTCGTTCCAAGGAGACGCGCGCGATTTCCCTGCGAATGGGATCGAAACTGGAGAGGACGACCGCCTCCGGGGTGTCATCGATGATGACGTCTACGCCGGTGGCCGTCTCCAAGGCACGGATATTGCGTCCCTCTCTTCCAATGATTCGTCCCTTCATCTCTTCGTTGGGAAGGGATACGGAGGAGACCGTGGTCTCGACGACGTGATCGGCGGCGCATTTTTGAATTGCCAGCGTGAGAATCTCCTTCGATTTCTTTTCAGCGATCCCCTTGGTTTCCTCCTCGATCCGCTTGATGGTCGCGGCGCCCGTCCTTCTGGCTTCTTCTTCAATCTGTGACATAAGGATGTTGCGGGCCTCATCCGTGGACATCCTGGAAATCTCCTCGAGACGAATCCTGCTGGCCTTCTTGAGTTCCTCGATTTCTTCGTGTTTATCCCGGAGGGATTTCTCGATCTTGGCAAGTTTGGCGTCCCGAGATTGAAGTTGCGTATCCTTCTCCTGAAGCAGATCCAACTTCTTGTCCAGGTTGTCCTCTCTCTGATTGAGACGTTTCTCCAGTTGCATCAGTTCCTGTCGGCGTTCTTTTGTCGAAGTCTCGAATTCAGTTCGGGTCCTGAGAATCTCTTCCTTGGCCGAAATGGCCACCTCGCTTCTTTCCACTTCCGCCATCTTCTTGGCGTTTTCAATGATCCGCTCCGCTTCCTTTTCGGCGTTCTTCATTCTTCGTCCCAAGGCCCCGAACTTGAGGAGCAGTCCAGCGGTCAGACCGCAGAACATGCCCAAAACACCTGTGGCGATTGGCACGTAATCCATAGCTCACCTCCAAAGGCCACCGTGTCCATGTCTTGAGGCTTGAACACGGAGCCCATAAAAAAAGATCCCCGCCAAAGTGCCGTGTGGCAGAGATGTTTATGAACCCTGTATAAACAAGGTGGGTATCCGCTCGATCGCGTCGTCCCGGGGGACTGGATACGATTGAAGACTAGATTCCCTTACACAAACTGTTGGCTCAAAACTTCATTGCCATCACGAACACGGCAGGGATGGTTTTCAGGCAGATAGGTCTGATATCGGCCTTGACTTTCATTCAGGCTCTCGCGGGGGCGATGTGTCCCGCCAGCTAGACTATTTCCTTTGTTTTGGGGATTCATTTCTTTTTTAACGTGGGCCCGTTTCGAACCCTTCACTGGTTTCATTTCCCTGCCTGAACTGATCTCCATTCACTTCGGCCAAGGTCAACTCCATGCATTCCACCAGATGAATGAGACGATCTTCCATCTCCTGACTGGCGAAGCCCGGTTGGAACTGGGGTAACTCCGAAGCGATTTGCATTGCACTCATTATAGCAATTTTTAGGGAAGATATTACCTGGGAACGTTCCGCGACGTCCCGCATACGCGCTTCCACATATTCCGCGATGTTGCGAATCTTGTCTTCCGGCTGGAGGGTCTTGACCGCGATGGATGTGCCCAGGATCTGAACCATGACTGTGGTGGGAGAATCAGAGAGCAACTCGATCCTCCAGTTCACTCAATTGGTCTTGCATGGTTCTGACTCGGCCCAGGGCTTGCGATTGAACATGGTTCAATCGAAGTACCTCGCCATGGAGCCTGGTTGTTTCTTCCAACAAGGCAGTTCTGTGCCTTCGAAGCTCTTCGTTCTCTTGGTTGAGATTTTTTACGGCATGGCAAAGCATGTTCACCCTCTCCTCCAACCGGGTCAGTATCATCTCATCCATCCGTTTTGACCTGTCCCTTCGTCCTCTCAAACCTCCTGGCTGGCGTTGATGATACTCTTGAAGGCATCAGGGTCCTTCGCTGCCAGATGGGCCAGAATCTGCCTGTTGATCGAAATACCACTCTTGTCCAATTGATGGATGAGTTGGCTGTAGGTCCAACCTTGCTCGCGGGCCGCCGCGTTGATCCGCAGGATCCATAGGGCACGCATGACACCCTTCTTCTTTCGGCGATCCCTGTACGCGTACTGTCCCGCCCGGTTCACTGCTTCCTGGGCTGTGCGATACATCTTGCTTCGTCCGCCCCAGTATCCGCTTGCTCTCTGCAATACACGCTTTCTACGACGACGGGAAGCCACGTTGTTTCTTGCTCTTGGCATGGGATATCCTCCTCAGGAGTAAGGGGCCAATCTTCTGATCGCTCGTACATCAGAAGGGTTCAAGGTGGCGGCCTTTCTCAGGGATCGCTTCCTTTTCCCGGACTTCTTCGTGAGCAAATGGTTGGCACCCGCTCGCCTTCTCAACGGTTTGTCGTTGCTGGCTTTGGGAAATCGTTTTGCAACACTTTTATTCGTTTTCTGTTTGGGCACGTAAAACAACCTCCTCCTTCGAGGGTATCTCTTCCCCATTTCAGACAACGCCGGTGGGCTACGAGGACCAGGTCCGCGCTATCCTTGGACGGAGTTGGGCATGAGATTCATTACAATGGTTCCACCCTGTTTCTTCGGTTCTCCATCCATGGAAGATAAGCCGGCTACATCTTGGGCCAAGCGAACCAAGATCTCTCGTCCCAGTTCCTCGTGAACTCTTTCTCGGCCCCTGAAGATCATGGTGATCTTTACGCGATTGCCTTCCTCCAGAAAGCGCTGAATGTGCCGCTTCTTGAACTGGTAATCGTGTTCTGCGATCTTGGGGCGCATCTTGATCTCTTTTACATCCACGGTGTGTTGGCGCTTTCTCGCCTCCACCGCCCTTTTATTCTGCAGATACTTGAATTTTCCATAATCCATGACCCTACACACAGGAGGTTTGGCCATAGGTGCTACTTCAACCAGGTCGAGTTCTTCCAAAGAAGCCCGCGCTAACGCCTGTTCTTTCGTCATGACGCCCAACTGGTTGCCTTCGCTATCGATGACTCGAACTTCCTGGGCTAGAATGGTTTCATTTACTCTGACCCTTGGCGAACGTGGTTTGGTTATCCTTGCACCTTCCTTTCCATGAAATATACCCTATGGCGAACCTCCAACGGCCCGCGTTCTTCATCCAGTGACTTTGGATAGCATAACACAGCATGGCAACCTATAGAGATGCTCGCAGAAGTACGGTACCTTAGCAAATGGAGAAGGCAATTGTCCAGTCCCGGGGATCCCTATCTACGCTCTTGTTTGCATACATTACGTTTCTTCCAACCGTTTCATGGCGCAGAAATCGCCACACATGGAACACGCCTGTCCATCTGTCCCGTCTTCGTCTCCACGCATTTCTCTCGCTGTGCGAGGATCCAAAGCCAGTTCGATCTGCCGCTGCCAATCCCTGGATTTTCTGGCAGTGGAGAATGTTTTCTCCCAATGGATGGCGGGGAGATATCCTTTGACCAGATCCGCGGCATGGGCCGCTATTCGGGAAGCTATGACTCCGACGCGAACATCTTCTTCCGTGGGAAGTCTCAGATGCTCCGCCGGGGTCACATAACACAAAAAATCGGCTCCTGCCGCGGCGGCGATGGCACCACCAATGGCCGAGGTGATGTGATCATAGCCAGGAGCCACGTCTGTGACCAGGGGACCCAGCACGTAAAAGGGCGCTCCATGACATAGGCGTTTTTCCAGCGCAACATTGAGAGCGACCTGGTCCAGTGGAACATGTCCAGGGCCCTCGATCATGACCTGCGCGCCAGCCTTTAAGGCAAGCTCTCTCAGTTCTCCGAGCAGGGCCAGTTCGTGTAGTTGCGGCGCGTCCGTGGCATCTCCGGTTGCCCCCGGCCTGAGTCCGTCTCCCAGGCTGAGCACCAGATCAAAACGATTCGCGATCTCCACGACTTGGTCAAAGAATTCATAATAAGGATTCTCCAACCCTGTTCTTATCATCCAGTCTACGGTCAAGCTGCCTCCGCGGCTCACCACGCCGGTGATCCTGGGGGATCTCTTCAGGAAAGGAAGACACGACCGAGTCAATCCACAATGGATCGTCACGAAATCTATTCCCTCTTGGGCGTGCGATTCAAGCGCGTCCAGGAACGCTGGGCCTTCCATCGTGTGAAAAGGTTGTCCTGAGGTCGCGCACTGCACCGCCAACTCATAGATGGGTACGGTTCCAAGAGGTAAATCCGAGACATCCATGATACGTTTTCTCATCTCCCGAGGAGAAGGACCGGTGGACAAATCCATGAGCGTATCAGCTCCGGCCTCCTGGGCGATCGCGGCTCGCTTGAGGTTGTCTGTCGGTTCAGGACGCAAGGGAGAGGTCCCCACATTCGCGTTCACCTTGGTTCGGGTCCCTTGACCGATGAGAAGAGGCTTTCTCTTTCCATGACCAGGCAAAATGATCGCGTGTCCCTGCGCGATATCTTCTCGCAACTTTTCCGGCTCCAATCCCTCAGATTCGGCAGCTTCTCGCACTGCTTGGGTCACAATCCCGGCCCGTGCCTGGTCCAATTCAGTCATAACCGATCTCCATTCCTTGGATTCTCCGAATCAACTCGGTCGTGGAACGTCCCGGCAACATGGGAATTCTCTTTACGATTCCACCCCACTCCATCATCTCCTGCGAGCCCACAATCTCGTGTGTGTCGTATTGGGACCCTTTGGCGAGCACATGAGGTCGGATTTCCTGGATCAAGCGAAGTGGGGTGTCCTCTTCGAAGAGAATCACGACATCCACGCATTCCAGGGCTGCCAACAGGATCGCCCTTTCTTTCTGCGGGATCAAAGGACGTTGCGATCCCTTGATACGTCTCACCGAGGCGTCCGAATTGATTGCCACGAACAAAACATCTCCCAGGGATCTGGCATAGTACAAGGAGTGAATGTGTCCAACGTGCAGCAGATCGAAACAACCGTTGGTGAAGACGATCTGTCTTTCGCTTTCCCTTTCTTCAGCCGCTCTGCGGGCGGCTTCCTCTCGCTGGAGAATCTTGGATTCAGACAACTCGCTTCTCCTAGAGCGCGAGGGACCGGGCCGTGCCGTTGTCCGGGGACTCGTCCGCTGGGGTGATGGGATCCAGATGCGGCGTTTCTTGCACCTCGACCTTGGTGACTGTCACATGGACCGATGCGATATCGCTGATGCCCAGGATCCCGGTGATGCAGTCCCGCCCGGCCGCCTGAACCTGTTTGCAGATCTCCGTGGTAGATCGGTTTGAGATGTGCTTGGCCTTGACCGCAAGTCGAACCACGAGTTGCCCTCGTACCACGGATACGGACGGTTGGGTCTGTACCACTACAGGCAAGGCATTGCAGTAGTGGACAATCAACTGCTTTACCGCGTCGCAGGTCACGCCAATCCTGCCGGATTCGGTCTGCATGGACCAGAGTTCCGGAGAGCGGAAGCCTCGCCAGAGATCGAGTAGAATCTTCAGCCCTACCAAGATATAGAGCAAGGCGATTCCTGTCAGGACCAGATACGTTGTTTGCGGGTCTGCTATCGCGGTGAAAAGCAAGGTCAAGGCATAGACCCACATCTCCGGCCTGTCTGGCTGTATGGCATAATGAAGCAAGGAAACGGCCACGAACCATACCAGCACCAGAGATAGGATTCTTTCGATCGCCTCTGTCCAACGCATCTTCGACCTCCGGTCAAGCTCTTTCCACGTATTTTCCTTCCCGAGTATCCACGCGAATCTTTTGGCCTTGATCGATAAACAACGGCACCTGGAGCGTGAAACCGGTCTCTAGAGTGGCCGGCTTGCTGGCGCCCGTAACCGTGTCGCCCTTGACGCCTGGTTCGGTCTGAATGACATCGAGTATCACGAAGTTCGGAAGATCCAACCCAATGGGGGATCCATCCAGGATCTGTACCTTCACTCGGGTGTTAGGTGTCAGGAAAGAGCTGGACTGGCCCACCACCTCGGCGCTCAGGGGAATCTGTTCATAGGTATTCACGGCCATGAAATAGAAGAGTCCATCCGCCTCGTACAAATACTCCATTTCCACGCTCTCACTGAAAATCGGTTGGACCTTTTCCCCTGCGCGAAAAGTCTTCTCGAAGATCGAATCGTTCAACAAGTTCTTGAGCTTGGTCCTGACAAAGGCCGGTCCTTTGCCAGGTTTAACATGTTGCGCTTCCATCACCATATAGGGAACCCCGTCCAGATTGAAACGAGTCCCTTTTCTCAAATCGTTCGTAGTCACTGCCTTCTCCTGAATGAGGTCCTTGTACTCGTCCTGGTCACGGGTTTTACTCATGCGAAGGGTCTGTGTAGAATGGAACACTGGCGGACGTGTTCCAACAACACCCCTTCCGCTTTGCCCAGCCTTCATGAAGTTCCCGTCCATTTCGGGTTGAATGGATACTTACTATAGCGTCAGCTTTCTGAAAGTGTCAAGTGACCCAATTTCCATGATCCGCCACATGCTGGAAAGAACGCAGCAAGCCCTTTCCTTGCCCTATTTTTATCCCCCCAGCGGCCCATTCCCTTCGTTTCCAAGCTCTATCCATCAGACTTTCCGTCCCTCTTCTGGCTTTTGAAGCCACGTCGAGCACCCTGCCCATTTGGGAGGGTGTGAGGGACACGACCCTGGTGTTCATTCTCACATCTGTTGGTTTGTTGGCAAGGGTTAGGTTAGATGCGGAAGTTTGATGCGATGATAGATATTGACATATTTGGGAAATTATATTAGAATACACGATTGACGATATGCGGAAGGTTTGGAGCACGGGTGTTTTTCTCGTTTTGATCTTAATATCCAGAGGGATATCGGGTAGGAGCGAGCGGGATCTATGATGCGGAAGTTTGATGCGATGATAGATATTGACATATTTGGGAAATTATATTAGAATACACG
>Ga0114946_10000303_pt1 | contig 31882 bp, 36 predicted proteins | sample WalLakDeSediment_FD_88676 | JGI IMG/M metagenome (GOLD analysis project Ga0114946, IMG submission 88676) | Lake sediment microbial communities from Walker lake, Nevada to study Microbial Dark Matter (Phase II) - Walker Lake 11/02/13 Deep Sediment | ecosystem: Environmental > Aquatic >... | reverse complement strand
GGTCTCGGGGTCCCAGCGGCCAAGCCGTCCCCGCGACGGCGAGGATCGGCCAGGGTTGGATCAGGGGGCTCGGAATCGGCGAGCCGCGGGCAGGATCATAAGGGGCCTGGAGGCACTGGGACGCGCCCGCTGCGGGAGGCACACATGGCCAGCGGCGGGCGCCCGGCAGCCGGGCGCGGCGCTCAATCCTCGAGGACTGGGAGGGAAAAGAAGTGTCCCTGACCCCAGTCGACGCCGATCTGCTGCAGCGCCTCCAGGGTTTCCGCCCGCTCCACCCCCTCGGCCACCGTAATCACGCCCAGATCGGCGGCAAGCTCCTGAATGCCCTGGACGATGGCCCGCACCTTGGGCTCGCTGGTGATCCGGCCGACCAGCGTGCGCTCCAGCTTGATGAACGACACCGGCAGCTCGGCCAGATAATTCAGAGAGGAATAGCCGACCCCGAAGTCGTCGATCGCGAGCCGAAGCCCAAGGTCGATGAACGGCTTCAGGGCCTCCCTCGCGCCCTTCATATCGTTGAGGAACTGCCGCTCGGTCACCTCGATGACCAAGGGCTTGACCTCCCGCACCGCCTCGCCGCAGACCGCACACTGCTCCTTGACCGTCCGCAGGATGTCGGCCACCAGCTTGGGGTGGCGCAGAAAGTCGGCCGAGAAGTTGATGAACATCGCCGGGATCGGGGCGCCCGCCAGGGCATGGCGCACGCAGCGCATGACGGCGCTGTGAATGACCCGATGGTCGATGAGGTGGACCAGGTGGAGCTGCTCGGCCGCGGGGATGAAGTAGGCCGCATCCATGATCTGTCCGTCCTCGAGCCGGATGCGCGCGAGCGCTTCGGCACCGCACACCTCGCCGGAGACCAGATTGACGACCGACTGGTAGGCAGGCTCGATGCGGTTCGCCTTGAGCGATGTCTCGATCAGATTGGCGATCGCAAAGACGTTGCCGCCGTGCCGGGTGACGCTCTGGATGCGGTTGCGCCCGGCGCGCTTGGCCTCATAGAGGGCGGCGTCCACCTTCGCGAGCAGGGCATCGGGGTGGGGACCGTCCTCGGGATAGGCGGCCACACCGATGCTCGCGGTGACGCGGATCTGGCGCCCCTGGTCCTCGACCGGCTGGGCCTCGAGCCCGGCCCGGATCCGCTCGGCCACCTCCTCGGCCCGGCTGCGGCCGACCTGGGGCAACAGGCAGAGGAACTCCTCGCCCCCCCAGCGCCCGACGGTGTCGAGCTCCCGCACCTTGTGGGCGATCCGCCGCGCGACCTGGGCAAGGACCTGATCGCCGGTGGCATGGCCGTAGCGGTCGTTGACGATCTTGAAGTAATCCAGATCGAGCAGGAGGAGGCTGTAGCCCCCTTGCTGGGCCTCCGCCGTTCGGTGGAGATTCTCCAGGCGCTCCTGCAAGTAGGAGCGATTGGGCAGCCCGGTGAGGGCATCGTGGCTGGCGCGGTAGGCGAGGGTGCCGCGCTCGACGCCGTCGGCCTCCGCGCGCAGCAGGATCAGCAGCGCCCCGCCGAGCGCGACCAGCTCGTAGATCACCTTTCGGCGCTCGCCCTTCACCCCGAGCAGCAGCCCCTCCCCCAGCACATCGCTGCCGCAGGCTTGGGGGGCGAGCGCGGCGATCGCGCGCTCGTCGAGCAGGCCGCCGCCCCGCAGCTCCAGCGAGAGCGCCGAGAGGAGCGGACGGCCGACCACGGCCTGGGACTCGCAGGCAAGGAGCCGCTCGGCCCGCGCATTGAGGTAGCCGATCCGGCCCGCCGAGTCGCAGACGATCAGCGCGTCCGAGAAGTCCGCCAGCAGGGAGAGCCGCGCGCTCGCACTCGGGGGCGGGAATTCCTTGGCGGCTTCTGAGGCTTGCACGTGTTGACCCGTTGGAGGTGACGGCTGGGGATTGTACCCGAGGGCGCGCGTCGAGCGGTCCCTGGTTCGGGGCGCCGACGTCGGCCGACGCCGGTTTCGGGTACACTCCGGGCAGCGGCAGCGATGCCCCCTGACCCGGCATGACACCCCTGTCGCCCCGGACCATGCAGACGCGGCCGTCCTTACGGGACTCCCTCGCCCCCGCCCGATCCCACAGGGCGACGGGGACGCGGGGCGCGCCGCGCACCACTTTCACTCAGGGTATCCCAACAGATCGGCGCCTGACCGATGGTGAAGAACGTCACACTGCGCGAAGCCTGGTCCGGCGAAGCGGATTGCCCGAGCTGCCCGCTGCGCGCCTCGGTGCTCTTCGCCGGGCTCAGCGAGGCCGATTTCGCACAGATCCACGACCCGATCGATCAGTTCCAGATCAAGCCGGGGATCGCCCTCTACCGTACCGGCGACGCCGGGGAGTTCCTGTTCACCGTCCGCACGGGTGTGCTCAAGCTGGTGCAATACCTACCCGACGGCGGCCAGCGCATCGTGCGGCTTGCACGCCCCACCGACGTCCTCGGCCTGGAGGCGGTCATCGACAGCCCATACCGCCATGACGCGGTTGCGCTGCAGCCCGCCGCGATCTGCCGCTACCCGGCGCGGGTCGTGCGGGCACTCGGACGCGAGAACCCCGCCCTGCACGACGAGCTCATGGCGCGCTGGCAGCGAGCCCTGTCCGAGGCCGATGCCTGGCTCACCGAGCTGTCCACCGGCTCCGCCCGACAGCGGGTCGCGCGCCTGCTGCTGCGCCTGGTGCGCGATCGCACCTCGAGCGAGTGCGAGCTCTTCAGTCGCGAAGACATCGGGGCCATGCTCGGCATCACCACCGAGACCGCCAGCCGCACCATCGCCGAGCTCAAGCGGCAGAGCCTGTTGGTGGAGACCGCGCCCAACCGCTTCCTGCTCGATATCCCCAACCTCACCCGGATCGCCGAGGAGTGATCGCGCCGAGCGCCCCGCGCCGGGCCGACCCCTGTTGATCGATTTCAATGCCGGCGCGAGTACGGCCCTCTATCGTAGGGGTACCGTGCAAGATTCGAGTTGCCCCCGCGGCACAGGGATGTGCCGCCAGGTTCAAGTGCTTAGGGACGGTTCACTAATAGGTTAAACAAGTCCATCAGGAGCTACCTTTGGCACCATTCTCGTTGTCGTTGTCGTTGTCGTTGTCGTAATCGATGCTCGAGGGGATCGATGGTGAGATGTGAGGTGCCGCGCGTGACGATCGATGCCTCACAAACGCTTGGCGGTTTCCTACCGCCAAGCCACCGACCGGATCGAAACCCGGTGAACATCGAGCGGCTAACCATTGGGAGGCATCGGTTTTCCGATTACGATTACGATTACGATTACGACAACGACAACGACTAAGGAGAAGGACAACGATTGTGTGCGTGGTTTAACTTGGTGTTGACTCGTCCCTTAGGCACTTGAACAATGAAGCGAAGCGAAAAGGGCGCTTCTTGCTTCGCGTCTCGAGTCATCCCAGGGATGGGGTTGTTCAAGGTCCCCGCAAGAACCGCGCCGCAAGACCGGCGCGCTCCGGGTATGAGCGGCCCATTCCGCAACGAGGATCAGCGACCATGAGCGAGCCTGCCGCCGAGTCTCGGTTGAAGTACTTTCCGGTGTCCTTCTTCGCGATGGTGATGGGTCTCGCCGGCGTGGCCATCGCCTGGCACCGAGCGGAGATCGTCTTCGCCATGCCGCTGCGCATGTCCGAGGCGGTGCTCGTGCTCGCCGGTCTGTCCTTCGTCGCCTTGCTCCTGCTGTATCTGAACAAGATCCTGCGCCATCGTGGCGCCGTCGCCCAGGAGCTCGCGCACCCGATCCAGATCAACTTCTTCCCCACCGTCTCGATCAGCCTGTTGCTGCTCGCGGTCGCCTCAATCCCCTACTCGCTCGGACTCGCCGGGGTGCTCTGGGTGCTCGGCACCAATCTCCATCTCCTGCTGACCCTGTACGTGATGGGCGTCTGGACCCACCACGAGCAGTTCGAGATCCACCACATCAACCCGGCCTGGTTCATCCCCGTGGTCGGCAATGTCCTGGTCCCCATCGCGGGCGTCCCGCTCGGCTTCGCCGAGGTCTCCTGGTTCTTCTTCAGCTTCGGGATGCTGTTCTGGCTGGTCCTGCTCGCCATCGTCTTTTATCGGGTGTTTTTCCACAACCCCTTGCCCGAGAAGCTGATGCCGACCTTTTTCATCCTCATCGCGCCGCCGGCGGTGGGGTTTCTCGCCTACCAGTCGCTCACCGGCGACCTGGATGCCTTCGCCCGCGTGCTCTATTACAGCGGGCTCTTCCTCACCCTGCTGCTGCTCACGCAGGTTGGGCGCTTCGCGCGCATCGAGTTCTACCTCTCCTGGTGGGCCTACTCCTTCCCGCTCGCGGCGATCACCATCGCCACCCTCGCCATGTATCAGCAGACCGGGCTGATCGCCTTCGCCATCATCGGCTGGGTGCTGCTGACGCTGGTCACCCTGATCGTCGTCTATCTGCTCTACCGCACCGCCCGCGCCATCGGCAGCCGGCGGATCTGCATCCCCGCGGTCTAGGCGCGAGGACTCCTGTCCCACTCCCCAGCCGGAGGAAAGGGGTGAAGCAATCGCTGCTGATCGAAAGATACCCAGTCTATACGCTGGAGATCGACCGGAGCGAGACCGAGCTCCAATCGATCGACGCCGTCTGCGCCCACCTGCGCGAGCGCATCGAGGCCCACCGGTGCGCCCGCTTCATCGCCGATTTCGATCACCTCGCCCACACCCGTTCGCTGCCGGAGGGACTCGTCGGGGAAGACATCCTGGCGGCGCGGAACCTGGTGTTCTCCTTCGGCATCACCCTGCCCGACCCGCAGGCGCTCGCCCTGCGGCCGAGATCGATCGGGGTGGCCGAGACCTCCCGGGGTTTTCTCGTCACCTTCCTGGAGGCGCCCATGCCGATCGCCAATACCGCCATGGAGGACTGGGCGATGAGCCTGCGCCGGCCGGCTGGGCCGCCTGGCTTGACTGGCGCCACCGCCTGCCACCAAGGGCCGACCCAATCCTGATCAGCTCAATCACCGGAGGCCCCCGCCGATGCGCGTCGCCGTCACCAGCCAAAACTTCAAGACCATCACCGGGCACGCGGGAAAGACCCGCCGCTTTCTGCTCTTCGAGGTCGACGCGGCGGGCACGCCGGTGGAGGTCGATCGGCTCGATCTTCCCAGGGAGATGGCGCTGCACGCGTACCACGGGGATGACCACCCGTTGTTCGCGCTCGGGCTCGACGCCCTCGTGACCCAGGGTGCCGGTCAGGGGTTCATACGCCGGCTGGCGCGGCACGGCGTCGTCGTCCATGCCACCAGCGAGTCCGATCCCGCCACGGCGGTCCGGCTGGTGGCAACCGGCGCCCCGCTGCCCGCCCCCCTGCCCCACGAGGATTGAGAGCGGGCACCGCAGATCACCGGCATTCGGCGTGGCTCAGCCCTCGGCCACGACGGGGATGATGGTGATATCGACCCGGCGATTGAGGCGCCGCCCCTCCGGCGTGGCATTGGAGACAAGGGGCTGGGTCTGGCCAAACCCGTAGGCCGAGAGGCGCGCCGGATGGACGTTGGCACTGAGCAGATGGTTCTGCACCGAGCCCGCACGGCGCTCCGACAGGCGCTGATTGTGGGCGGCGGAGCCGGTGCTGTCGGTGTGCCCAGCGATCGAGAGCTGGGTCTTGCCGTACTTGTTCACGACACCGGCGATCTTGTCCATGGTGCTGTAGAAGCCGGGCTTGATCCGGTCGGAGTCGACATCGAAGGCGGTCTCGCTGGTCATGCCGACCAGCAGCCGGTCGTCGGGCAGCGTCTCGAGCCGGATCACGCCGGCCGCGATCTCATCGGCCAGCACGCGCTGGAAGTCGCGCCGCTGCTGCTCCATGTAATTGCCGACCAGGCCACCGACGATGGCCCCACCCACCGCGCCGATCGCGGCCCCCTTGGCGGACTTATCGGTCACCAGCGCGCCGATGGCGGCACCCGTGACCGCCCCTATGCCCACCCCTTTCTCGGTCTCGGTCATGGGGCGGCGCTGACCGAGGTCGTCGGTCGCGCAGCCCGCGAGCAGCAAGGTGACGGCCGCCGCGGCGGCGACCAGCTTCATCCAATGGTTCATCATCGCTTACCTCTCTCAATCGACGGGAGCCCTTCATTCGGATCGCCGCGAGCGGCGGCGAGCGACGCATGGTAACAGACGCCCGGACCGACTCGGAGCCATCCCGAGCGGCGTCCGACATCCGTTGGTCTAACCCGGCATGACACCCGTGTCGCCCCGAAGGATGAAAACACGGCTGTCATGCCGGGTTTCCCTCACCTCGGCCCTCTCCCAGAGGACGAGGGAGACAAGGAGTGCGCTTCGCGCGTTTCGCGCCAACCCTTGTGGGCGCGACCGAGAGACAGCATCTCGACACCCGATGCGACCCTCTCCCAGAGGGAGACGCAGAAGGGGGCGCCGCCGGCGCGTTTTCACGTTGACCAGCCCAGCACGAGCGCCCCAGTGCCCATGTCTCTCACCCTCCGGGGGAGCACCCTCTGCGTACAACCCGATGTCTCATTTGCGTCTATTTGCGAACCGATGCCCTTTCAGAGGCTTATGGCCAACTTCTTGTTATTTCAGCTCTCTTGGTTCGCCGCCGTGCTCGGCGGGGCACGGGGCTTGCCCTGGGTCGGGGTGGTCGTCGTGACATTGGTCGCGGCCTGGCACCTGCACTCCGCCGTCCGCCCCTGGCGCGAGGCGCTGCTCCTCCTCGTCGCCGCAAGCGTCGGCGCCGTCTGGGACGGCCTTTTGGCCGGCTTTGGCTGGTTGGTTTATCCCTCCGGGACCTTCGCCACTTGGTTCGCCCCGACCTGGATCATCGCGATGTGGGTCGCCTTCGCGATGACCTTCAACCGCTCGCTCGGCTGGCTCAAGGGCCGCTGGTCTCTCGCCGCGGGCCTGGGTGCGCTCGGCGGTCCCCTGGCCTTCGCGGCTGGGGCGGCACTCGGCGGGGTTCACTTCCCCGACCCCGTCGTCGCCATGGCGGTGCTCGCGGGCGGCTGGTCCTTCCTGATGCCCGCGCTGTTGGCCCTGGCCGCGCGGCTCGACGGCTTCACCCCGGCACCCGCGGCCGCGGCGGCCTTGCACGAGGCGCGCGGCCGTGTTTGATCTGGAGCTCTACGCCGCCGGGCTGGCGGCGGCGCTGGGGATGGCCGTCGGGGGGTGGCTGGTCAGCATCCCCAGACGGGACGTGAGCATTGTCGACTCGCTGTGGTCGCTCTTTTTCCTCGCCATGGTCGGAGTGTACGTGCTCGCCGGCCCCACCTCGGGGGAGCGCGCCCTGCTCGTCTTCTTCCTCGTCGGGGTTTGGGCAGTGCGCCTCTCGCTCTTCATCACCCTGCGCAACCGTGGCCAAGGCGAAGATCGCCGCTATCAGACGATCCGCCGCAATCACGAGCCGGGCTTCTGGCTCAAGAGCCTGTATCTCATCTTCGGCTTTCAGGCGATCCTGGCCTGGATCATCTCGCTGCCCCTGCTGGGTGCGGTCCTCTCCGCGACCCCGCTCAACTGGCTGGACTATGCCGCGGTCAGCCTGTGGTTGGTTGGTCTCTTCTTCGAGGCGGTAGGCGACCAGCAGCTCGCGGAGTTCCGGCGCGACCCGCGCAACCGGGGCCAGGTGATGGACCGCGGCCTCTGGCGCTATACGCGCCACCCCAACTACTTCGGCGAGGCCTGTATCTGGTGGGGTCTCGGTCTGTTTGCGCTCGCGGGCGGGGCCTGGTGGGGACTGCTCGGCCCCATCCTGATGACCGTCTTGCTGCTGCGGGTATCCGGGGTCAGCCTGCTGGAGAAGGACATCGGCGAGCGCCGACCCGGCTACCGCGACTACGTCGCGCGCACCAACGCCTTCTTCCCCGGTCCGCCGAGAGGCAGCGCTTAGCAGCCTAGAGCGCCAGCCAGCGGGTCGGGCGATCCTGCTCGGCGAGTGCGAGGCGCGGCGCGAGGTCCGCCGCGACCTGCAGCAGGGCCTGGCGCGCGAGGCTCGGGCGATTGTTCTTCGCGCTCAGGTGGGCGATGAGGAGGTGCCGCAGCCGCCGATGGGGGATCTCATCGACCAGGGCTGCCGCCTGATCGTTGCTCAAGTGGCCGAAGGGTCCGGACACGCGTGCCTGAAGCACCGGCGGGTAGGGTCCGCCGCGCAGGAGCCCGAGGTCGTGGTTGCACTCCAACATCAGGGCATCGCATTCGGCGAGCAGGGCACGCGCATGGGCGGTGACGCTGCCCGTATCGGTCAGCACACCGAGGCGGGTCCCATTGTGATCGAGGACGAGCTGCGCGGGCTCGCGGGCGTCATGGGGGACCGGAAACGGCGTGACCCGCAGATCGCCGACGCGCAGCGTCCCGTTGTGGGGTGAGAACAGGCGCAGGCCGGGGAGCTCGGGGCCGCCCAGGGCGCGCCAGGTCCCGGGTGTGGACCAGACCTCCAGACCGTAGCGGGTGGCCAGCGGGACGACCCCGCGCACGTGGTCCCCGTGCTCATGGGTGACGAGGATGGCGCACAGATCCGCCGGGGCGACACCGACCGCGGCGAGCCGGCGCTCCGCCTCGCGCGCCGCGAAGCCGCAGTCCACCAGGACGCGGGTGCCGCCCGCCTCGACCAGGGTCGCGTTGCCGCGACTCCCGCTGCCGAGGGAGGCGAAGCGCACCGCGGGCTCAGCCCGACGCCAGGACGGCCGAGGCGCCGCCGATCAGCGGATCTGCTCAGTGAGCAGCGTCAGGATGCGCCGCGCAGTTGGCGAGGCGTCCTGCCGCCCGGCCTCATCGCGCACCAGCACCCGCGTCTGGCCCCCCTCCTGGGTGAGCTGAACGCGGTACTGACTGACCCTGTCGACCTCGTCGCTGCGCCAGAAGGCGAGCCGCGATGTCCAGCCCTTCTTGGGCTCGCCCTTCGATGGGTCGTCGTAGCGGACGTAGTAGACGCCCGCGGTGCGATCGCGGTCCTCGACCGCGAAGCCGACCCGGTCGAGCGCCACGCCGACCAGACGCCAGGCCTCAGGGTAGGGCTCGGCGATGAGCAGGCTGGCCTGTCCGGCCGGACCCTCGACGAGCTGCGCCTTGGGGGCGGCGCGACCGGCGGCCTGGGCGAGCTGGGTCGTCGCACGCTGCTCGGTGACGCCGAGGTAGACCATCAGGCGACGGAGCATCGCGGCCTCCTTGTCGGCGTCGCTGCCCGCGGGCTCCCAGATGGTGTTGGCGGCCTCGCCCGCGGTGTCGCGCACCAGGCGCTCCTCCATCCCCCGATGGGTCAGGAACAGGTCGGTCGTCCCCTTGGCCATACCGGACTCGATGCGGACGCGGTACTGGTCGCGGGTGGAGGTGGCATAGAGCCCGTCGGCGACCCTGCGCAGGACGTTGGTGACGAAGTCACGGCGGATCTCGGCTCGATTCTCCAGCCAGTCGGTCTTCATCACGCCCGCCACCGGGTCCTGCTCCACCAGCAGGATGCCCTGCTCGCGCCAGAACGAGACCACCCTCGGCCAGACCTGCTGGGGGTTGGTCTTGATCTCCAGCCAGCGGCTGTCGCCCTCGCGGCGCAGGACGATATCCTTGACCTCCGGCAGCACGTCCCCGCTGCCCGCGACCTGCCGACGGCGGGCGCGCTCACCGACGTACTCGGAGTAGGTCGCCGAGCCGCTGAGGTCGGGGACGTCCATGGCGTCGTCGAAGGTCCCGGCGATCAGGTCCGGCGGCAGCTCCAGGTTCTCGCCCGCCTCGCGCTGCTTCTTGTACTCGAGTCGCTGGTCGGGCAGATAGTCGCTGACCTTGGTGCTACCACAGGCACTGAGCAAGACTGCGGCGAGCACCGAGACAAAGAGGGCGATGAGCTTCGGCATGGGTAGGGAATCGAGTTGGCGCTGGACTGGGCTTGGCCGTGAAGCTTACCGTGAAAACACCCCGGTGGCGCTCCTTCCCCCCCTCCGGAAGAGGGCCGGGGTGAGGAAAACCGACAGGGTACCAGCGACTTGCATCGTCCGGGGTGGCGTGGGCGCCATGTTCGTTGGGGCAGCCGGCGCGGTGGCGATCCTCAGGGCAGGCCGGCCTGCCGCATCGCGGCGCGCACCGGGGGCTCGGCATCCGGCGTCAGCCAGGTCAGCGGCAGGCGGATACCGCGGGGCGCGAGCCCCATCTCCGCCACCGCCCACTTCACCGGGATCGGGTTGGATTGCACGAACAGCGCCCGGTGCAGGCCGTCGAGCCGGGCGTTGAGCTCGCTCGCCCGCGTCCGATCGCCGGTCAGGGCCGCCGTGCACATCTCCTGCATCAAACGCGGGGCCAGGTTGGCAGTGACCGAGATCACCCCGTGACCACCGAGCAGCATGAACTCACAGGCACTTTCGTCATCACCGCTGAAGAGGTCGAAGCCCTCGCCGCAGAGCGCTTTCAAGCGTGCGACGCGACCGAGATCGCCGGTCGCATCCTTGATCCCGACGATGTTTGGGATCTGCGATAAACGCCCGGCGGTCTCCGGAAGCAGATCACAGGCCGTCCGCCCCGGCACATTGTAGAGGATCTGGGGGATGTCGACCGCCTCGGCGACCGCCTTGTGGTGCAGGTAGAGGCCCTCCTGCGTCGGCTTGTTGTAGTAGGGCGTCACCAGCAGCGCGGCGTCGGCGCCTGCCAAGCGGGCGCATTGAGTGAGCCGCACCGCCTCGGTGGTGGCGTTCGCGCCGGTGCCCGCAATCACCGGGATGCGGCCGGCAGCCAGCTCGACCACGCGGCGGATCACGGCACAGTGCTCCTCTTCATCGAGGGTCGCAGACTCACCGGTGGTACCCACCGCCACGATCGCCGAGGTGCCCTCGGCCACGTGAAAATCCACCAGCCGGCGCAGGCCTTGATCGTCGATGCGGCCGTCTTCGTGCATGGGGGTGATGAGGGCAACGATGCTGCCGCGGAACATGAGGCGGGCTCCAGAGGAGGCGGAAAGGCGGGGATATTACTTTGTCGCGCTTACGGAAAACAACCGGCCGACCGATCCTCGCAGGGGCGCTGCGGGGTGTTCGAGGCGGCCGAACGCCATGCTACACTCAAGGCCAATTGCCACCTCCGCCAGACCGAACCGCTTATGGCCACGCAGAAGACCTTCCTGGTGATCTCCGCCCTGGGGGAGGACCACCCGGGGATCGTCAACCAGCTCTCCAAGGCGATCCTCGACCATGGCTGCAACATCGAGGACAGTCGCATGACGGTGCTCGGCGGGGAGTTTGCTGCCATGCTGCTGGTGGAAGGCAAGTGGAACACGCTCGCCAAGATCGAGAACGCCCTGCCCGAGCTCGGCCGGCAGCTCGGCATGACCATCATCTCCAAGCGCACCGGCGAGCGCACCACCAAGGGCAACCTGCTGCCCTACGCGGTCGACGTGATCTCGATGGATCACCCCGGGATCGTGAACAACCTGGCGGGCTTCTTCGCCGAGCGCAGCATCAACATCGAAGACATGTCCACCAGCAGCTATGCCGCCGCCCACACCGGCACCCCCATGTTCGCGGTGCACATCACGGTCGGCATCCCGGCGGACATCCACATCGCGGCCCTGCGCGAGGAGTTCATGGACTACTGCGACGGGCTCAATCTCGATGCGGTCCTGGAGCCGCTGAAGGGGTGAGTGAGCCGCGGGCGCCGTCGCAATAAGCACAACCCAAGCTGGAGTCAGACTTACGATGGGCATCCGCATCGGCGAGGCCGTCCCGGACATCGAACTCAAGCTCACCGGCGGTAAGACACTGCGGCTCTCGGACTTTCGCGGCCAGACCCTGGTCTTGTACTTCTACCCCAAGGCCAGCACCCCCGGCTGCACCCAGGAAGGCCAGGACTTCCGCGATGCCCACGCGGACTTCGCCGTGCACTCCGCGGCCATCCTCGGCGCCTCCCGCGACGGGCTCAAGGCGCAGGAAAACTTCAAGGCCAAGCAGGGTTTCCCCTTCGATCTGGTCTCCGACACCGACGAGGCCCTGTGCCGCGCCTTCGACGTGATTCGGCCGAAAAAGATGTACGGACGCGAGACCCTCGGGATCGAGCGCAGCACCTTCCTCATCGACCGCGAGGGCATCCTGTGCCGGGAGTGGCGCGGGGTAAAGGTCAAGGGGCACGTAGCGGCGGTCCTCGCGGCGGTGCAAGACCTCGACCGCGGCGCTTGAGCCCCCGACGCCTCATCCCCCCAGACCGGCTTCCAGGCGGGGTCGCATCTCGGCCGCGCCAAACCGATGCCGCCCCGCCGCCCGGTCCCGCGGGCGAGCCGCCGGCATCGGACCCGTCGCTAGCCACCTGAGCCACCCCGAGCCCATGATCAAGCGCGACGACCACAAGCCCCGCCTGTTCGTCCTCGACACCAACGTGCTCATGCACGACCCTAGCTGCCTCTACCGCTTCCAGGAGCACGACATCTTCCTGCCCATGGTGGTGCTCGAGGAGCTCGACCGCGGCAAGAAGGGCATGTCGGAGGTGGCGCGCAACGTGCGCCAGGCGACCCGCTTCCTCGACCAGCTCATGAGCGGGGCGGACAAGAAGGCCATCGACGCGGGCCTCGCGATCCACCCGCTGCGCGACAATGGGGGGCACGTCCTGCCCGCCACCGGGCGGCTGTTCTTTCAGACCGAGCCGCTGCCGCTGCGGCTGCCGGAGTCGCTCCCCGGGAGCAACCCGGACAACACCATCCTGGCCACCGCGCAGGCCCTGCAGGAGCGCCACCCGGAGCGCACCGTCATCGTCGTCTCCAAGGACATCAACCTGCGTATCAAGGCCGCGGTGCTCGGCATCCCGGCCGAAGACTACGCCAACGACCAGGTGCTCGATGACGTCGGCCTGCTCTACACAGGACACACGGCCCTTCCGGAGGACTTCTGGGACAGTCACGCCAAGGAGGTGGAGTCGTGGAAGGAGCAGGGCCGCACCTTCTACCGCATCAGCGGGCCGGACGTGGCGGACTGGTATCCGAGCCAGTGCCTGTGGATGGAGAGCGACGAGGCCTTCGAGGCGATCGTGCGCGAGAAGCGCTCGCCGACCGAGGCCATCATCGAGCTGGTCGCGGACTACCGCACCCAGCGACACAACGTCTGGGGGATCACCGCGCGCAACCGGGAGCAGAACTTCGCGCTCAACATGCTGCTCGATCCGGATCTCGACTTCGTCACCCTCCTCGGCACGGCCGGGACCGGCAAGACCCTCCTCACGCTCGCGGCGGGGCTCTCGCAAGTGCTCGACCGCAGCCTCTACCGCGAGATCATCATGACCCGCGTCACCGTACCGGTCGGTGAGGACATCGGCTTTCTGCCCGGCACCGAGGAGGAGAAGATGACGCCCTGGATGGGCGCGCTGATGGACAACCTGGAGGTGCTGACCCAGACCGAGGGCGGCGACTGGGGCCGCGCCGCGACCCAGGACCTGCTGCGCAACCGCATCCGCATCCAGTCCTTGAACTTCATGCGCGGGCGCACCTTCCTCAACAAGTACATCATCCTAGACGAGGCCCAGAACCTCACCGCCAAGCAGATGAAGACCCTGATCACCCGCGCCGGACCAGGGACCAAGATGGTCTGCCTGGGCAACATCGCCCAGATCGACACCCCCTATCTGACCGAGACCACCTCGGGGCTCACCTACGTGGTCGACCGCTTCAAGGACTGGCCCCACAGCGGGCACATCACCCTGCTGCGCGGGGAGCGCTCACGTCTCGCGGACTTCGCCTCGGAGGAGCTGTGAGCCGAGCCGAGGGACCAGGGCGCGCGGCGATCGTGCGCTTCGTGCGCGAGACCCTCGGCTGCGGCTGCCCGGACGAGGTCTTCGAGCAGACCTCGGACAGCGGGCCGGGCGAGCTGCGCCGCATCGCCCTGGGCGGGCGCCTGCTGGTCTACCTGATCCGGCCGACGGAGGCTGGGCTGACGGCGGACCGGCTGGGCGACTATCTGAGCCGCGGGCGCGGCGAGCGCGACGCGCTCGGGTTCAACCGCGTCCGCCTGGTGATCGCCGACGAGGCCGCGACCGAGCGGGAGGACCTGCAGGCGGCCTTCGAGGATCTGCGCGCCGGTGACGAGCGGCTGCATCTGCACATCGTCCCCGCCGCGGCCCTGCCCGGCACCTGAGGCCCGGCGCTCACGCAGGCTGCGGGCTCGACTGCAAGCTCAGGGGTTGGCAGAAGCGCCGCCCTCTGCTATATCCCCCGCGCTGGGGTCTCGCAGTCAATACCGCGGGCGGCGAGCACCGCGGCGGAGACCCCCGGCGTCAGGAGGATCGCGACCGGGGATCAGGCTGGGAGCCGTCGACAGCCAGCTCGCAGAGGGCCGATCGCTCGCCCGGCACCGACGCAGGAGCCGCGTTTTTCGGATGACCGCCTTCGACCACTGACAGGAGCATGCCCATGCACCAGGTCGCCGCCGAGCCGCGCCGTGCCGCCGAGACCGCCCTTGTCGATGGCTTCGGGCGCCAGGTCACCTATCTGCGCATCTCGGTGACCGACCGCTGCGACTTCCGCTGCGTTTACTGCATGGAGCCGGACCAGCGCTTCGCCCCGCGCGAGGCGGTGCTGAGGTTGGACGAGGCCCTCGCGATCGCCCGCGCCTTCGTGGCGCTCGGCGTGCGCAAGATCCGCCTCACCGGCGGCGAGCCCTTGGTGCGCCGCAACATCGTCTCCCTGATGGAGCAGATCAGCGCCCTCCCCGGCCTCACCGAGCTGGTGATCACCACCAACGGCTCCCAGCTCGCCGCTCTGGCCCCCGCGGTGCGCGCGGCCGGCGTGCGGCGGATCAACATCAGCCTCGACAGCCTCAATCCCGAGCGCTTCCGCCGCATCACCCGCCGCGGCGATCTCGCAGGCGTCCTGCGCGGCATCGATGCGGCCCTGGCCGCAGGGTTCGAGCGCATCAAGCTCAATGCCGTGATCCTGCGCAACCGCAACCACGACGAGGTCTGCGACCTGGTCGGCTTCGCCGTCGACAAGGGCATCAACATCAGCTTCATCGAAGAGATGCCGCTGGGCGTCATCGGTGATCACGACCGTGCCGAGGCCTTCTACTCCAGCGAGCAGATCCGGGGCGACCTCAGCGGGCGCTTCGAGCTCGTCCCCACCACGGAGACGACGGGGGGGCCGGCGCGGTACTTCCGCGTCCCCGGGACTGACACCCGCGTCGGCTTCATCTCCCCCCACAGCCATAACTTCTGCGGGGACTGCAATCGCGTCCGGGTCACGGCCGAGGGCCGCCTGCTCCTCTGCCTCGGCCAGGAGCACTCGCTCGACCTGCGCGCGGTGCTGCGCGATCGGCCCGGCGATGACGAGGCGCTGCGTCAGGCGATCCGCGACTCGATGCGCATCAAGCCCGCGGGGCACGACTTCGATCTCAAGGGCGTCCCAGTGATGATGCGCCACATGAACGTCACCGGGGGCTGAGCCTAGGGGCAGCAGCGCCGGGCGCCCCCCGCCGGACGCGCGTCGATGACGCACAAGCCGAAAAAGACACCCCGCCGAGGGCAATGGCTGATCCACCTCGGCGTCATCGTCGTCGTGATCGTTGGACTACAGTGGTGGCGAGCGCTGCCGCTGGCGACGGGCACGGCCCCGCCGCTCGCGGGTGATCTGGTCGCGGGCGGCCACTTCGATCTCGGGGCACCGCGCGAGCGACCGATCCTGGTGTACTTCTGGGCGAGCTGGTGCCCGGTCTGCCGCATGAGCAACGGCGAGATCGACGCCCTCGCCGCCGAGCACCCGGTGATCACCGTAGCCATGCAGTCCGGGAGCGAGGCGGACCTCAGGGCCTACCTGAGCCGCGAGGACCTGTCTTTTCCGGTCCTCTCCGATCCCGACGGGGCCGTCTCCCACCGCTGGGGCGTCCCCGCGGTACCCACCAGCTTCGTGGTCGATCCGGACGGGTCGATTCGCTTCTCGAGCGTCGGCTACACCACCGGCGCGGGACTGCGTGCGCGGCTGTGGGCGGCGCGGGCGCTGGACTAGACCAGCGCGACGGGCTTGCCTCGGTCGGCCGCCTGCCTATAATTTTGCAATATTAGCGTTTCTCGATATACCTGGAGGATCAAGATGCCCACCTACGATTACCGCTGCGACGCCAACGGCCGTGTCGTCGAGGTCAACCACCGCATGAGCGAGACCCTCAAGACCTGGGGGGAGCTCTGCGTCCTCGCCGGTATCGCCGATGACGACACCCCGAGCGACAGCCCCGTCCACCGCCTGGCCACCGGCGGCAACATCGTCTCCAAGACCAGCATGGGCAGCGGCACCGCACCCGCGTGCAGCACCGGAAGCTGCTGTCCGGGCGGGTTCTGCGGCATCGACTAGGGACACCCTGATGGATTCAGCGGCTCCCGCGGCACACGGATGTGGCGCCAGTTTCATGTGCGCAAGCGACTGGAAATGAAGGCGCCGGAAGACCGGGCTTTTCCGGCTCCCTGCCGATGCAAGGCCAGGATGGCCCAACACGCGTCTCCCAGTCGTTGCCCTGAGATCACCGGCCCGTGAGGGCCGCGGTCCCCTCTCCCGCTGGGGAGAGGGCCGGGGTGAGGGAAACCTGGCACGTCAGCCGTGTTTTCATGCTCCGGGGCAACAAGGGTGTCATGCCGGGTTGACGTGGAAAACGCGCGCAGCGCGCTCGAACCCCGCCCCCCTCTCCCGCGCGCGGGAGAGGGCCGGGGTGAGGGAAACCTGGCGTGACAGCCGTGTTTACATCCTCCGGGGCGACCCGGGTGTCATGCCGGGTTAGGTCGGTCGTCGTGGGCGTCGCACCGAGGGCGTACCGCTGGAGCCGAGCACCACGGCGACACTGCGGACCTCGCCGTCGCGGTAGACGACCAGCTCCACCTGGTCCCCGATCGCGTAGCCTTCGAGGGCGTCGATCAGCTCGCCCACCGCGGTCACCGGCCGGTCGGCCAGTGCCAGGATCACGTCACCGACGATCAGCTCCCCGGCGCTGGTCACCCGCGTACCCTCCAGGCCAGCGCGGGCCGCGGCCGACTCGGGCTCGACCCGCAGCACCACCACACCGGCCAGACCGGTCGATTCGAGCAGGCGCGCGCCGATCTCGTCGTCGGTCAGGATGCCCAGGCTCGGGCGGATATAGCGCCCGTGGGCGATCAGGCTCGGCACCACGCGATTGATGGTATCCACCGGGACGGCGAAGCCGATGCCGGCAAAGGCGCCGGAGGGGCTGAAGATGGCGGTGTTCATCCCGATCAGCCGGCCGGCGCTATCGATCAGCGGCCCCCCCGAGTTGCCCGGGTTGATCGCGGCATCGGTCTGGATCAGGTGATCGATGGCTCGGCCGTCCTCCGCCTGGATGCTGCGATCCAATGCCGAGATCACGCCGGTGGTCAGGGTGTAATCGAGACCGAAGGGGTTCCCGATCGCCAGCGCCCGTTGCCCGACCCGCAGGTCACCACTGGTTCCGACGGCCACCGGGGGCGGCAAGCCGACCGGCACGTGGATGCGCAGCACGGCGACGTCATGCTCGGGGCTCGCCCCGACGATGACCGCATCGTAGGCGCGTTGGTCGACCAGGCGGACGTGCGCGGACTGCACGCCTTCGATCACGTGGTAATTGGTGACCACGTGACCGCGCTCGTCCCAGATGAAGCCGGAGCCCGTCCCCCGCGGGACCTGCATCAGGTTGCGAGTCCATAGATCCAGCACCTGGCGGGTGGTCGTGATGAAGACCACCGACGGGCTGGTGGCCTCGAAGATCTCGATGACGGTCTTCTCGTCTCCGGCCAGATCGCCGCGCGGCGTGATGGGTCGAGGCTCGGCCTGGTAGCCGATCAGGAGGTCCTGGATCCAGGGCCGCAGGGTCAACGCGACCAAGAAGAAGATCGCGAACCAGAACAAGAAGCGCGACAGCGGCAAGATATTCATCGACGATCCCGCTGGCACACTGCTGATTCATCCCTCCGCCCTCGGTCTTGGCGGCAGGCACCCGTCTCAGGCCGTCCGCACCCTAACGCGGTGGGGACGCGCCTCCTCCCGCTTGGGGATGCTCAGGCGGAGCACGCCGTCCTTGAGCAGGGCGTCGATGCGGTCCGCTGCCAGCTCCCGGCTCAAGGCAAAGCTGCGCCGATAGTGCAGGGCGCGGACCTCGGCGTGGACCAAATCCATGCCGGGTGCACCCGGCAGATCGACGCGCCCCTCGATGCTCAGGGTCTCGCCGTCAACGCTGATCGCCAGCCCGTCGCGCCCGACCCCGGGCATGTCGACCACGACCGTGATGCCTGCCTTGTCCTCGTAAACATCGACGGGCGGCAGGACCACCCGCCCGGCGCCTTGACTGCTCTGCGTAGCGTCGCTCATGTCGGTACCTCCCCGGCTCACTTGACTTGGACGCGGCGCGGCTGCACCGCCGCCCGCTTGGGCGCCCGCACGTGAAGGATGCCGTCGCGGTAGGTCGCCTCGATCCCCTCGGGATCGACGTCCTCGGGCAGGCTCACCGTGCGCCGAAAGGCGCCCGAAAACCGCTCCTGCTGGTAGACGTCGGTCGCCCCCTCGGGGTGAGTGGGTGGGCGCTCACCGGCGATCACCAACAGCCCCTGATGCACCGCGAGCTCGAGTCCTTGCGCGTCGACTCCGGGGAGAAAGGCATACACCTCGACGGATTCCGGGGTCACCCCGAGGTTGACGGCCGGAAACCGGCTGGCGCCGCCGGCGCGCAGGCTGGCCGCAGGGGCGCCGGCGCCGAGCATCTGCTCCATCTCACGCTGCATACGACTGAGCTGGTCGTAGAAGTCCCCGTAGAAGGGGGGAAAACGCCCGATCATGTTGAGTCTCCTCTTGGCTGGCGACAACGCCTCTGGACGGGCCGCAACCGGCGCGCACGCCGAGAGCCCATTGTCGAACGGCGCGCCCGTGGTTGCCAAGCAGATCCACGCGCCGCCCCCGACGACCACGCCACCCCAACCCGGCGTGACATCCGTCTCGCCCTGGAAGATGGGAACACGGCTGTCACGCTGGCTTTCCCTCACCCCGACCCCCTCCCAGCGGAAGGTCGGGATCTGGAGCGCGCTGCGCGCGACTTGCACCTCAACAAGTAACGACGACCTTCGGCCCAGGGGCGATCAGCTCGCCTCCGGGACCCCCGGCGGGTCGTGGTGGGGCCAAGCGGTGAGGATCGCCTGGACCAAGGTCGCGAGGGGGATGGCGAAGAAGACCCCCCAAAAGCCCCAGAGCCCACCGAAGACCAGGATGGCGACGATGATCGCCACCGGGTGCAGGTTGACGACCTCCGAGAAGAGCAGCGGCACGAGGACATTGGCGTCCAGCGCCTGGATGATCAAATAGGTTGTCATCAGCCAGGCGAAGTGGGACGTCCAGCCCCACTGGAACCAGGCGATAAGCATCACCGGCACGGTGACCACCGAGGCGCCGATGTAGGGGATGATGACCGAGAGTCCGACCAAGAGGCTCAGGAGCATGGCGTACTTGAGCCCGAACAGGGAGAAGGCGGCGAAGGTCACGCCCCAGACGATCAGGATCTCCCAGAACTTCCCGCGCACGTAGTTGGAGATCTGCCGATCCACGTCGCGCCAGACGGTGCCTGCGATCCGCCGATGCTTCGGCAGGTAGCGCTTGGCCCAGTCGAGGATCAGGTCACGATCCTTGAGAAAGAAGAACACCAGGAGCGGCATGAGAATCAGGTACACCAGGACGGTGATGAACCCGAAGACGGAAGCCAGGGACCAGGACAGGACTTGCTGGCCGAACTTTGCGATCTCGATCCGGATGGCGAGGATCAGGTCTTGGATCTGCTCCTCCGTGACCATCTCCGGGTAGGCCTCGGGCAGACGCATCAGGCTCGCCTGGCCGTGCGAGATCATCGCGGGGAGCTGCTGAAAGAGATCGGTCACCTGCCGCGAGGCGAGCGGTAGCACGCCAAACACCACCAGGCTCACGAAGACCACGAACAGGACGTACACCAAGAGCACGCTCGCCAGCCTTGGCCAGCCGAGGCGCTCCAGGAAGGCGACCAGTCCCTCTAGGAGATAGGCGATCACGATACTGGCGAGGACCGGGGCGAGCATCCGCCCCATGGTCAGGACGACCGCGAACCCAATGACCAGGATGACCGCCAGGAAGACGACCTGGGGGTCCGAGAAATAGCGGCGGAACCAGTTGGCGAGGATCTGCATGGTCTGACCCGGGAGGGCGGTTACCCCAATGAAACCCCGCCGCAGGCGCTCCATGTCCCCCTCCCCCTCCGTGGCGGGGCCAGGGTGAGGGTGAGGGAGACCCGGCATGACCGCCGTGCCTTCATGGTCCAGGGCGACAGGGGTGTCATGCCGGGTCAGCCCTGGCGGCGGCCCCGGTACTCCGCGAAGTAGCGTGCAAACAGGGCCTCGAGCTCATCGATGACCTCCGCCGCCGGCCGGCCATGCAGGACATGGCTCGCCATCAGGGTGGAGGTCTCGTTCAGCATGATGCCGTTGCGCTCGAGCATGAAATAGCTTCGCGACAGGCGCTTGACCGCACCGACGACGCTCTCGTGCTCAGGACGCGGGATCGGGAGCGGCTCGGCCGGCGGCTCGGGGTCGCCGTTCCGGGGCCGCGCCGCAAGGAACTCGGCGAAGTCGAGGAGTGTACGCCGATCATCCGGCGCCAGGGAGCGGAAGATACGCAAGAGCCGCCGACCGCCGTCCGAGCCCGCGCCGCCCATCGCCGCCACCCCCCGTCCGCCTCAGGCGTGCTCTTCGCAGTAGGCGCGCGCGAACTCGAGCAGCTCCTCCATGACCCGCAGCCGGAACTTCTGTTTCTGGTGCACGAAGGAGAACGGGCGGTCCAGCGGCGGATCGAGATTCAGCGCCACCAGGGTCTGCAAACGCAGCTCTTTTTGGATGGTTGCGCGCGAGACCACGGACACCCCCATCCCGGCCTCCACCGCCCCCTTGACCGCCTCGGGGCTGCCGAGCTCCATAGTGACCTTCATCGTCGCGCTGCAATCCTCCAGACTGTCGAGGTAGTCATTGATCACCTCGCGGGTGCCAGAGCCCTCCTCGCGGCAGATGAAGGGATACTCGATCAGCCTGGAGAACTGGACCGACGACAGTGCCGCGAGCGGGTGCAAGGGCGGCACGATGGCGACGAGCTGGTCGCGCTTGCAGCTCTCCACCACCAGGTTCTTGTTGCTCACCGGCGACTCCACCACCCCCAGGTCGATGGTGTTGTTTTCCACCATCGAGACGATGCCCTCGCTATTGGAGACCTTGAGGTGGATGACGACATCCGGGTAGCGCTCCCTGAAGTCCCCGAGCAGGGTCGGGAGCATGTACTCGGCGATGGTCGTACTGGCGCCGATCGTCAGGGCGCCGCTGATCTCGCCGGTCATCTCGCGCACCGAGTTCTCCATCTCCGCGTAGAGCTCGAAGATGCGGTCCGCGTACTCGAAGACCTTGCGGCCGGCGTCGGTCAGGCTGATGCGGTTGTGGGTGCGATCGAACAGCCGTGTATTGAACTGCTCCTCAAGCTGACGGACCTGAAAGGTCACCGCCGGCTGGGTCATGTGGAGCGTCTCGGCCGCCTTGGTGAAGCTCAGCAGGCGGGCCACCGTATGAAAAACCTGCAGTCTCCGATCCGCCATGAAGCGAGTCCCAAGACAAGTAAAATAAAAAATGCTTATACCATAAAAACGCTGGCCAGGGGGCAACGGCCGGACGCAAATCTCGTCTCGATCGGCTTCGGGCGAGGCCGGACCGAGCCACCCCGAGCATCTGCGCGGCGAGCAGCACGAGGTCTCAGATCTGTCGCCGCTCCGTCTCGATCGCTAGATTTGACGCAACAAATCGGCATAATCCGCCGACATCCCGACGAATACCCCGCTGGCCGCCGGAGGGCGCCCTGACCTCGTCAAGGGACCGCTCCGTCCCCGGCCAGGGGCCGGAAGGACCCCAATCAACCCCGAGGCAAATCTCACGGGGCTCACCCACCACAGGCAAAGACGTGAACAAATCGGTCCTCGTTCCCACGGCCTCGGCCGCCCTTGCCGGACTCCTCGCCTCACCCGCGGTCTTCGCATCCGGCTTCGCCCTGCCCGAGGTGTCGGCAGCGGGCCTCGGCGTCTCCAATGCGATCGTCGCCAACCCCGAGGAGCCCGGCGCCTTTCCTTACAACCCCGCCGCCATGGGCTTCCATGGGCGCTCCAGCCTCGCGGTCGGCGGGATCCTCATCGCGCCGGAGTTCAGCGTCCGCACCGCCTCCGGCCGTCACGACAGCGAGGGCGCGAGCTGGATCGCGGCGCCGATGATCCAAGGTGCGCTGGTGCTCGACGAGCGCTGGCGGCTCGGCCTGTCGGTCAACGCCCCCTTCGGCCTGGAGACCCGCTGGGCGTTTGGGACCTTTCCCACCTTGACGCAGATCCCGCCTGCGATCCCCGGCCTCGACCACCCCACCCAGAGCAAGCTCGAGGTCATCGCGACCAGCCCGTCCGTCACCTACAGGGTCAGCGATGCGCTCAGCCTGGCCGCGGGGATCGATTACTACTACGCCCGCGAGGCGACGCTCGACACCCACATTATCCGGTTGAGCGGCGACGGCGACGCCTGGGGCTGGAACCTCAGCGCCCTCTTCCGACATGGGCCCTGGAGCTTCGGCGCCGCCTACCGCTCCGAGGCCAGCGTCGACGTCGACGGGACGTTGCGCGTGCTCGCCCCCATCCCCGGCCGACCCGCCTCCGAAAAGGCCAGCGTCGACCTCGACCTCCCCTCCCGCCTTCAGCTCGGCGTGCGCTACGCGTTCAGCCCCGATCTCGCAGTCGAGCTCGACTGGAGCCGCACCGGTTGGAGCTCTTTCGATCGGCTGATCGTGAAATCGAGCAACGGCACCGAGATCAAAAACGATACCAACGAGTGGGACGACACCAACGCCTACCGCCTGGGTCTGACCTACCACCTGCTCCCCAAGACCCAGCTACGGGCCGGCTACACCTACGACGAGACCGGTCAGGGCGACGCCTATTTCAGCGGACGAGTGCCCGACAACGATCGCCACCTCTTCAGCCTGGGCGTCGGGCAGGAGCTGGCGCAGGGCTGGTCGGTGGACGCCGGCTACATGTACGTCCGCTTCAAGGATCGCCGATTCCGCGGGGACCGGCCGTACGTCCCCGGCGGCGAGGTCAACGGCACCTCCGCCCTCGACGGGGACTACGAGGGGGCCGCGCATCTGATCGGCGTGGAGCTGCGCAAGACCTTCTAGCCACGCCACCCGAGTGGCGCGGGGCGCAGAGGACGCCCCACAAACGAAGACGCCGCCCGCGGGCGGCGTCTTCGTGACCTCGGGTCGACCCTCAGATATAGAGGCAGATGTCGCTCTCGCCGGCAAACTCGAAGAAGGCCGCCGCCCCGGCGTACTCGACCCCGCCGATGAACTCCGCCCGGTCCAAGTCGAACAGGTCGACCGTCATCTGGCAGGCGATCAGCTTGACCTCGGCCTCGATGCACAGCTCGCGCAGCTCCTCGATGCTGGCGACGCCCTTCTTCTTCATCTTGTCCTTCATCATGTAGGTCATCATGCCCTGCATGCCGGGAAGGGCCAGACCGAGGACCGGGAACCACTTATCCATCCCCATCGGCATCGGCATCCCTGGGTTGCCGAGCGGGGTGACCTCCAGGGACAGCTTCTTCTTCAGGAGTTGGAGCCCGTAGAAGGTGAAAAAGATCTGGGTCTCGTAGCCGAGGGCCGCCGCAGTCGAGGCCAAGATGAAGGGGGGATAGGCCCAGTCGAGCGACCCCTTGGTGGCGATGATGGCAAGCTTCTTCTGATCCATCGGGCTCTCCTGTCGGGTGACGGGTAGGGGTTGGACGGCGACCGATGGTCAGGCCTTCTTGATGAGGAAGTGGAACTTGCCGCCTTCCTCCTTGGACTCGAGGAGCTCGTTGCCGGTCTGCTTGGCGAAGGCGTCGAAGTCCTTCACCGAGCCCGGGTCGGTGGCGATGATGTGCAGGATCTGACCGGCGCTCATCCCGGAGAGGGTCTTTTTCGCACGGAGGATCGGCAGCGGACAGTTGAGGCCGCTCGCATCAAGCTCTTGGTCGAAGTCTGCCATGGGAACACCTCCGGTCTGTTGGTCTTTAAGAATATGAGAAAACTCGGTAGTTGGGTTTTATAGGTGAAACCAGCGAAAAAGGCAAGGACGCGGCCGCTGCGGTCAACCCCCGGCAGGGGTCTCGATTGGGAGCCCGTGGCGCGCCCAGGCGACGATGCCACCCCGCAGGTTGATCGCCCGGTCGAAGCCCTGCTGCGCGAGGTAGGCGCAGGCGTGGTAGGAGCGGGCACCGCTGCGGCAGTAGAGGACCAGGTCGCGATCCCTGGGCAGCTCGCTCATGCGCAGGGGGATGAGGTGCATCGGCAGGTGGACGGCGTTGGGGATGGCGCCTTGCGCGACCTCCGCGGGGGTGCGGATATCGATGAGGAGCACCTCCTCCCCGGCGGCAAGCCGCCCGTGGAGGACCTCCGAATCGGTCTCGGTGATCACAAAGAAGCCCTATCCGGTCTCCAAGTATTTCAGTATATTAATGGTTTTTTCCGGAGAGCTCAACGGCCGGCCGCCGCGGACCGCCTCCGACGCCTCTCGCAGCCTCGGTAATAGAGACCATGGAATTCCTGCCCATCTTTCTCGACGTGCGAAACAAGCCCTGCCTGGTCGTCGGCGGCGGGGAGATCGCGGTGCGCAAGATCGCAAGCCTGCGCCGTGCCGGCGCGGCGGTGCGGGTCGTCTCCCCCGCGCTGGCCGAGCCCCTGCGGCGCGGTGCCGAGACCGGCGACTTCGAGCACCTCGCGCGCGCCTTCGAGGACACCGACCTCGACGGTGCCTACCTGGTCATCGCCGCTACCGCCGAGCGCGCCGTCAACCGCCGCATCGCCGAGCTCGCGCGCGCCCGCGACATCCCGGTGAACGTCGTCGATCAGCCCGAGGATTGCAGCTTCATCATGCCCTCGGTGATCGACCGCTCGCCGGTGGTCGTCGCGGTCTCCACCGGCACCGCCTCGCCGGTGCTGGCGCGGCTATTGCGCACGCGGCTGGAGTCCATGATCCCGGCGGGTTACGGGCGCCTGGCCGAACTCTGCGCACACTACCGCGACGCGGTCAAGCAACGCTTCGCCGAGCAGCGCGACCGCCGGCGTTTCTGGGACCGGGTGCTTCAAGGGGGGGTGGCCGAGCGGGTGTTCTCGGGGCACCTGGAGGAGGCCGAGGTCGCCATGCAGCGCGAGCTCGCCGCCGCCGAGCCGAGCGGCAAGATGGGCGAGGTCTATCTGGTCGGCGCCGGCCCCGGCGACCCCGACCTGATCACCTTCCGCGCCCTGCGCCTGATGCAGCAGGCCGACGTGGTGGTCTACGACCGCCTGGTCGCCCCGCCGATCCTCGACATGGTGCGGCGCGATGCCCGACGCATCTACGTCGGCAAGGAGCGCAGCCACCACGTCATGCGCCAGGAGGACATCAACCGCGTCCTTGCCGACCTCGCCAAGCAGGGCCACCGCGTGCTGCGGCTGAAGGGGGGCGATCCGTTCATCTTCGGGCGCGGCGGCGAGGAGATCGACACCCTGGCGGCCGAGGGCATCCCGTTCCAGGTCGTCCCGGGGATCACCGCAGCGGCGGGCTGCGCCTCCTACACCGGCATCCCGCTCACGCACCGCGATTACGCCCAGTCGGTAACCTTCGTCACCGGGCACCTCAAGGACGGGACCATGAACCTCAACTGGGCGCAGCTCGCCCAACCCAACCAGACGGTCGTCTTCTACATGGGCCTGATCGGGCTGCCGATCATCGTCGAGCAGTTGATCGCCCACGGCGTCTCCCCGCAGATGCCGATTGCGCTGGTCCAGCAGGGCACGACCCACATGCAGCGGGTGCTCACCGGGTCCCTGTCCAACATCCTGGCGCTCGCCGAGCAGGACAAGCCCTTGCCCCCCACGCTCATCATCGTCGGCGAAGTGGTCCGGCTGCGGGACAAGCTCAACTGGTTCCAGACCCCGCTGGAGCCCCATCAAGGCGCGACCACACCGATCCTCCCCGGCTCCTGAGCGGGCGGGGGATACAAAAGAATGGGGCGCCCGTGGCGCCCCGTCCGATCCGAACCGACCCCACCGCTACCACCATCCCCGCCCATAGCGGCGATGCTGGTTCCAGCTCGCGTAGGTCGGGCCGTAGAGGTGGAGATCACGGATGTAGTTGCGCGTCCAGGGCGACCCCCAACGGTAGGCCGGGTCGTGGACGTAGGCATGGCGCCAGGGTCCCATGCCCGGACCGAACCCGTAGGCACCGGTCTGAGCCGGGATGAGCGCCAGCGCGGCGGCGATCCCCGCCGCGACGATCACGCGTTTGACGATCTTCATCGGTCACCTCCTGCACTGCCGGTTCGGGAGGCGCCGCTGCGGACCCCCACTCCTAGGGACGGGGAGTCGCGGCGTCTCCCTCACCCTGAAGTTTAGACACGGGGGGCGACCCGCGTCATTGCCGCGGTCCGTCGGTAGCCGGTTTCACGGTGGTAAATCCGAGCTGCTCCCAGGCCTGGAGCCCGCCGCGATACCACTTGAGCTTGTGGGGCGGGTAGCCGAGATCGAGCAGGGCCTTGATGTTCGTCGGCGACTGCCCGCACCAAGGGCCATTGCAGAAGAACACCAAGGTCTTCGCGTTGTTGAAGCTCCACAGGCCGTCGAGACGAGCCACCCCGAAATCGAGTGCGAGCAGCTCCGCGCGCTCGGCCGCGCTCGCGTGAGCGGGGTCGAGCCGGGTGTAAGGGATGTTCACCGACCCCGGAATCGTCCCCAGTGCGACCCAGCCCGCGTCGCGGGAGTCGATCAGCATCAGGTCCTGGGCCCTCTGACCCAGCCGTTCCAGGTAGCCGATGAGCTCCAGCTCGCCAATGGTCTCGACCCCCGGCACGAGCTGCATCGGCTGGACACAAAAGGGCGGGCAGTCGCGGCCGGTCCTGTCAAACGGCGGCGCAACGGTGTGCGCCGGGTCCTGATGGCGCAGGATCAGGACCTTCTCACCCAGGTGGAGCGTCTCGGTATAGGGCTGGGACTCGGTGATGCGCACGCGCAGGTCGTCGAGGTCGAAGAAGTCGTCCGCAGTATCCGCGGCCTGAGCGGGGCTCAGCAGGAGACCCAGGGCAAGGGGCATCAGGGGGCAGTTCGGCGCTTTCGGCACGGCTCGTCCTCCGGTCTGTGAGGGGCCGCCCAAGAGCACCGCGGCCCGATCCGACGATCCGCGACCCCCCGGGCCAACACAACCCTGCTCCGTTGGCGGCAATGATGCGCGTCCGGTTGCTGCCGCCATCAACGGGTCAACCTAGCAAGGGCAGCTCGGGCGGCAGGTCGTTCAGAAACGCCGAGAACCACAAGGAGCCGGCCGGCTAACTGCGCTCACTGTCAGGGGGGAGCGCCCTCTCCTTACAACCCTATGTTTCATTTGCGTCTATTTGCGTTCCTTTGCGGACTGATGCGCTCTTTAGGGTCAAGGGTCCCGCCTTGATCTCTCGCCAGAGCTCGGCATACGCGCGCCCGGCCGGGCCGGTCGGGGCATAGGCCGGGAGCGGCATGCGGTGTATGCCCATGCGCTCGACCTCGGAGGCGTAGGGGATGGCGGTCGCGAGGAAGCCCGGAAAGCGCCGCGGCAACTCCGCCATCAGCTCGGTGTGCAGGCGCTTGCGGCGGTCGACCATCGAAAAGAAGGGCATCACCCGCAGGCCGCTGGCCGCCTTGTGCCCTTCCAGGAATGCGAGGAGCTGCTCCAGGGTGCGCGCCGAGAGCGTGGTCGGGATCACGGGGACGAGGAGCAGGTCAGCGGCGCGGAAGACATTCTCGGAGACCAGGGAGATGCTCGGCGGGCAGTCGAGCACGATCAGGTCGTACTCAGCGGAGAGGGACCGCAGCAGGCGCAGGAGCTGCTTGGTCGGCTTCTTCTCCTCTTCCAGCACCAGGTCCATGTTGCGGAACGAGAAGTCGGCGGGCAGCAGGTCCAAATGCTCGAAGTCGGTCGCCTTGACCAGGTCCTCCAGCTCGCTCTTGCCCTTCACCAGGCCCTTGCCGCCCCCCTTCACCTTGGCCCGTACCCGCAGGTAGAAGGTCGCCGCGGCCTGGGGGTCGAGGTCCCAGATCAGGGTGCGGTACCCCTCCTGCGCGGCGAGGTAGGCCAGGTTCACGGCGGCCGCCGTCTTGCCGACACCGCCCTTGATGTTATAGCTGGCAAGGATCCTCACGCCCTCTCTCCCGCCGCCTTGGCCGGTGCGAACAGCTCACGCATCAGGGTTCGATTGTCCGGGGCGTCGAGCTCGGTGAAGAGCTGGGCGAAGCCGGCGCGTTCCTCCGCCTGGCGGCGGTAGAGGTCGCCCACCAGGGCGCCCATGGCGAGCAGGGTATCCGGGGCCGCGCCCCCCTCGGCGTGCATCCGCACCGCGATCGCGCCAAGCTGCTCCGCCTGCACCGCCAGGTCCTGAAAGCCGCCCAGGCAGTCGAGCAGGGCCTTGAGCAGCTTGATCGGGCCGCGGATCAGCTCGCCCGGGTAGAGGCTCTGGAAGAACTCCATCAGGTAGCGGAGCTTCTTGCAGCTCTTGCGCAGCTCGTGCAGCTCCGGAGGCGGCGAGTCGGGGGTGATCGCCCGCCCCTCCCGCCGCACCCGACGCAGCATCCGCCAGATCCGCTCGTCGCCCACGGCCTTGATCGGCCGCTCGGCATTGGGGGCCGGGGAGTGCTCCGGGACCTCGGCCTCCAGAAAGGCGCGCCAGTCGGCGAGCAGCCGTTCGAGCTGCGGCGAGTCGAGCGCCCGGTCGAGCTCGGAGCGCGCCTCGCCGTAGTGGGCCTCGAGATAGTCGCGCAGCGGATCGAGGTGCGGTTTGAGGGGCTCGGGGAGCCCTTCGCGATAGCCCTCGAAGCCGAGCAGGTAGACGTCGAGATCGCGCACCGGCCCGGTCACCTGCTGGAGCCAGGCGAACCGGGCCTTGAAGTCGTCCACCACCGGATCGGGAAAGACGCCGCGGATCTGTGTCAGACCGGCGCGGGTCCGGCGGGTCGCCACCCGCAGGTCGTGGAGGAACTCGGAGTCGAGATTGGCCTGGGTGCCCGGGATATTCGCCTCCAGGGTCTCCAGGAGCCCGCACAGGATGGACTTGGTCGCGACATCCGCACGCTGGTCTGGGTCGAGCCGGTAATCAAGCTTGGAGGAATAGTCCGCGGGCCGCCGTCCGGCCGCGGCCAGGGCCTCCAGGAGCAGCGGCTCAGCGGCCTGGGGGAGGCCGAGCCCGTGCTCGACGAGCGCGACGGCCTCGCCAAGCTCCTCACCGTAGCCCCTGAGTGCCAGCAGGCGCAGCCGGGCGGCGATCTCGCCCTCACGCCCGGAGCCTGGGTCACGGAAGCGATGGGTCTCGATCTGCACGCGGACGACGGTCTTGTCGTCCTCGTTCTCTAGGGCCAGCGTTCGTAGGCGGCCGTCGATGACGATCTGGGGGAGCAGCCGGCGGACCCCGCTGACCGCGGCCACACGATCGCGCACCGGCCCTGGCGCGAGATCCCCGGCGAAGCCCGGCACCAACCCGCCGATCTCCAGCTCGCCGTCCCTGCCGGCGTCGGTGAGATCCTGCCAGCGCAGGTGGCGCGCCGCGCCGGCCTCGCGTAGCTCCAGCAGGCCGCCGTCGAGATAGACGGCCCAATCGAAGGTGTCGAGAAGGGTGCGAAGCAGCGGTTGCGCGGACTCTTCGCCCAGGCGCCAGCGCCCCGCGAGGCCCGCCAGCACATCGTCAACGGATCGACCTTCGGTGATGCGGTATTCCAGCGCTTGCACGCCCATCGGGTCCCGAACCTCCGGCCCGTACCTGGGCGACGCGATCGGTTGCGGCCCGACCAGCGGCCAAGGGAGGGTGAATTATTACGGTTTTGTTACTAACGCGCGGATTTTACTCGACCTTCCGTTGAGGAACCAGGACCCCGCCGAGAAGCCGAACATTCCAAACGGAGGCAGAGATGCACTAAGGTGTCGAACAGAGCCTTCGGACCCATGCTTCGCGAGAGGTAACCAAGCCATGAGCAAGCTCGAACGACTGAAGACCATGACCACGGTGGTCGCCGATACCGGCGACTTCGCGGCCATCGCCGAGTATCAACCGCAGGATGCCACCACCAACCCCTCCCTCCTCGACAAGGCGGCGCGCATGCCGCAGTACCGCGAGCTGGTGGAGGACGCCATCGCCTTCGGGGTCGAGCGCAGCACGGACAAGACCGAGCAGGCGCGCTGGATGATGGACAAGCTGGCGGTCAACTTCGGCGCCGAGATCCTCAAGATCGTCCCCGGCCGGGTCTCGACCGAGATCGATGCCCGCCTCTCCTTCGACACTGAGGCGACCCTGCGCCGCGCCGAGGCGCTGATGACCCTCTACGCCGACGCCGGTGTCGACACCAGCCGGGTGCTGCTCAAGATCGCCTCGACCTGGGAAGGGATTCGCGCCGCCGAGCGCCTGGAGCGCCAGGGCATGCACTGCAATCTGACCCTGATGTTCAGCCTGCCCCAGGCGATCGCCGCGGCCGAGGCCGGCGCGACGCTGATCTCGCCCTTCGTCGGGCGCATCCTCGACTGGTACAAGCAGACGGAAAACGTGCCGGGTTATCCGGCCGACGAGGACCCCGGTGTGCGCTCGGTGACGGCGATCTACAACTACTACCAGCGCCATGGCTACGACACCGTCGTCATGGGGGCAAGCTTCCGCAACTGCGATGAGATCCTGGAGCTCGCCGGCTGCGACTACCTCACCATCGCCCCGCCGCTGCTCGCCGAGCTCGCCGCGAGCGACGGCGAGCTGCCGCGCAAGCTCGACCCCGAGAAGGCCCGCGCGATGGAGATCCCCCGCCTCGCCGTCGACGAGGCGAGCTTCCGCTGGGCCCTGAACGAAGACGCCATGGCGACCGAGAAGCTCGCCGAGGGCATCCGGCTCTTCGCCGCCGATACCCTCAAGCTCGAGCAGTTCGCGCGCGAGCTGTGCCAGAACTGCTGAGCGGGGAGTGGGAGCTCGCCGCGAATGAACGGCAGTATTGCGGAATCGTTGAAGGAGGAGCGAGAGGAGCTCGATGACATACGCGCCTACGACGCCGCCAAGGCGGAGCCATCGCAGCCGATCCCGTTCGCTCAGGCCATGCGCGAGATTGATCAGGGTGAGATCGATTGACCTACGCCCTCCTCATCGAGAAGCGGGCCCAACGTTCACTGTCAAGGATTAGCGCACAGGACCGGAACCGGATAGCCGATGCCATCCGCCGCTTGGCCGATGAGCCCAGACCTCATGGCGTCAAAAAGCTCAACGGTCGGAAATGCCTGGCGAATTCGCATCGGCGATTGTCGTGTCCTCTACGACATCCCATTCGCACCTCTCGCTCCTGGTGGCAGACGTCGGCCACCGGCGAGACATCTACCTTTACCGCAAATACCCCACACAGCGATCCGTCTTCCCGCGCCTCGCCCGCCGGCGCACCTTCAGCACTGGGAGGCGGTTCGTGCGTCAACCGGATAGGCATGTAGCGGATTACCCTGCGCCCCACAGCCTGTACCTCGGCTTGCCTTACGCCCGCGCCGGCATCACCCGCCAGGCGAGCAGCCGTTCGCAGATTCCGCTCCGGTGCGGAACCACCTGCGCAAGAGCACTACCGACCGGCCCAGTGCCGCAGGACGTCGTTCGCTACGTTAACCGCATCCTCCGCGGGTTTGAGCAGCGGATGCAGCCCGGCGGAGGTCTCTGACAGCGCCGGCGGGGTCAGGCCGGGAGGATGGCGCACCGGCACCGCGAGGTCCACCTAGCGCAGCGTGCGCCCGCGCGGCACGGCGAGCGCGGGCCGTCCTCGCTGGCGAGCAGGAAGCCACTCTCCCCGAACGGGCCGATCACCGGGTAGCGCCCGGAGATGTCGGCGTAGCTGCGGTTGTCACGCCCGCGCAGCTCGAGCGTGAAGGCATGGCTGCC
>Ga0114946_10000302_pt1 | contig 31894 bp, 24 predicted proteins | sample WalLakDeSediment_FD_88676 | JGI IMG/M metagenome (GOLD analysis project Ga0114946, IMG submission 88676) | Lake sediment microbial communities from Walker lake, Nevada to study Microbial Dark Matter (Phase II) - Walker Lake 11/02/13 Deep Sediment | ecosystem: Environmental > Aquatic >... | reverse complement strand
TCAGTGAAAGCGATCCAAACGCAGCCCTTGGAGGAGAAGAGACAGAGATGCTGTTTTCGAACGGTTTGAAATCCAAGGTGCGTATCACGGCATTCCAATCTGTCTCCTCTTCCCGCGACGGTTTATCTCTGGATCGCTTTCACTGAATATTTACCCCCTGATGTCAGGGACCTTGACAGTCTCCCTTGAAGATACCGTACAATGCCGAATCCACCGAGGGTTCGTTCGATATGGATGGGCGGAATTCCCCAGGAGAGACCACGTCATGCGCTGCACCAAAATCATCTGCACCATTGGACCCACATCGAAAGACGACGATTCTCTGCGAGCTCTGATCCGCGCGGGCATGGACGTCGCGCGTCTCAATTTCTCGCACGGCACGATTCAGGAACACACCCATGTGCTACAACGTATACGAGTCCTTTCCAAGGAAGAAGGCAAGGTCGTCAGCGTGCTCCAGGATCTGTGCGGTCCCAAACTCAGGATCGGTGCCTTTGTGAAGGGATCGGTCATGCTTCACAGGGGACAGAAGTTCATCTTGACTCCACGACAGAGGGAAGGGGACGAGACAGGTGTTTCCGTCGGAATTCAAGGACTGCCTGAATTGGTCGGGCCGGGGAACGAGATCCTGCTCGCGGACGGGGATATCCTCTTGAAGGTAGACAAGGTAGATGGAGATCTTGTTCTGTGCGAGGTTCTGTCCGGGGGAGAGATTCAGTCCAAGAGAGGAATCGCTCTTCCTGGCGTTTCGCTGCCCCTGGAATCGATCACGGAAAAGGATTTGCAGGATCTGCAAAAGGGCGTGGAATTGGGAATGGACTGGATCGCAGCCTCGTTCGTGCGGGATGCGGCGGACCTGAAGCGCGCCAGAGGCATACTCCACAAGTTGGGATCCGACATACCCCTGATCGCAAAGATCGAGAAACGCGAAGCCCTGGAAAACCTGGACGAGATCCTGGAGGAAGCGGATGGTGTGATGGTGGCTCGAGGGGATCTGGGCGTGGAAATCCCCATTGAAGACGTGCCCGACACCCAGAAGGAAATCATTCGCGAAGCCAACGAGAGAGGCAAACCGGTCATCGTGGCGACCCAAATGCTGGAATCCATGGTCCACAATCCCCGACCCACGCGCGCGGAAGCCACGGATGTGGCCAATGCCATCCTGGATGGAGCGGATGCTCTGATGCTTTCCGCCGAAACCGCTGTTGGAGATTCGCCGGCTCGGGTGGTCACTGTAATGGACCGGATCGCCAGGGCGGCGGAGAAACGGCTGCGAGAAAAGGAGGATAGATCCCCTTCCACTCTGTTGCCGGGGGAAGACTTGCCAAGCGCCATCAGCCACGGTTGCCGTACCATCGCGGATGAGACACATGCTGCCGCGATTCTGTGCTGTACCCATTCGGGCTATACAGCCCGAATGGTGGCCAAACGTCGTCCTTTCAGGCCGCTGATCGGGATCACCTCCCAGGAAATCACCCTGCGGCGAATGCCCTTGTATTGGGGCGTCACACCCCTCTTGATCCAATCAACAGAGGGCACGGACAAGATGATTCACCGAGCGGAGGATGCCGCGATAGCCGCGGGACTGGTTCGAGAAGGGGATCTGGTGGTTCTCACGGCAGGGCTTCCTCTGACTACACCCGGAACCACCAACATGATTCTGGCTCACAGGATAGGGGACGCGTTGTGAATCTCCAAGGATTCAAAGGTAAATGTTCAAAGAACCTCCCAGTTCGCTGCCTCGAGATAGACGCACGCCCCGGGGACCCATCCACCCTCACGGGATATCCCATCCATGACCACTTCAAAAGGACAAAGACCATCCAGTCTTTCGATCTCCTGCAAGGAAGCCCTGTCGTTCAACTCGATCGACATGGTATACCTTCCCATATACAGCTTTGGCGCGGGAAGAATACATTTCAGTCCGATGGATCCCTCTCTGGTCCATGGCGTTTCGGAATCACATAAACAAAAACAGACCACAGGACGGAACTGTTCGTCGATGACTCGCAGGGACAAGGCGCCCGTCTTGGGTTTTTCCCGAAATACCACCTCCAACTCGAAAACCAACGGCTTCTCGTAATGGTGGATCTGGTTGGTTTCAGAGGTAATCACGCGAGCCCACCTGACTCCATTCTCCTTGGCTTCATCCATGAATTCGGCGAATCCCACCTGCCCCCACAGTGTTCGATATACGGACAAGGCCGAAGAAGTATCACCGAAATAGACCAATCGCCCTCGATCCAGGACCAACGCCTTCTGTGTCATGGTGGAAATAGCATGGAGATCGTGGCTGACAAACAGAACCGTTCTTCCCCCCTTTCCCACCTCCCCCATTTTGCCCAGACACTTCTCCTTGAACGTGGCATCCCCCACGGCTAGGACCTCATCCACGAGAAGCACTTCAGGTTCCAGATGGGCGGCTACCGCGAAACCCAGCCGAACGTACATGCCACTGGAGTAGCGCTTCACCGGCGTGTTCAGGAATCTCTCCAATTCCGCGAAAGCCACGATCTTTTGAAACTTGGCCTGAATCTCAGCCCGTTTCATTCCAAGAATCGCTCCGCTGAGAAAGATGTTTTCCCTGCCGGTGAGCTCAGGATCGAACCCGGTTGCAATCTCCAGAAGAGCTCCCACCCTTCCCCTGATTCGAGCGCTGCCTTCCGTGGGTTCGGTGATTCGGGAAAGGATCTTGAGCAGGGTACTCTTCCCCGCCCCATTTCTTCCCAGAATTCCAATAAGCTCCCCGGGTTTCACTTCGAAGGATACATCCTTCAACGCCCAGAACAGCTCGCTGCCCGCTCCCGGTGTCTTTCCTCGCAGAACCGCTTTGGCGCTCTGCCACACCCTGCCAGGCAAGGCCAACAGACTATCCCGAATAGATTCGCCATATCCTTTGGAATCCCCGATCCTGTAGACCTTTCCCAGATGTTCCACGCGGATCGAAAAATCCTCTTGATCCAATCCTCTTGTCCTGTCCAATCGGACGATTCCTTTCCGGTTCAAAGAATATCCGCGAACACGCGCTCCATACGCCGAAAGTAATGAAGCCCTCCCCAAAGCAGGAGCAACACCGCGATGAATGACGGAACGACTTGCGGAAAACGCAGATCCGTTTCTCCCAGCAAAGCCCAACGAAACCCCTCGATCACACCCATCATAGGATTGAGGCCATACAGCCAGCCCAATCCCTTTGGAATCTTGTCTACCAATTGGCTCGCTGGATAGGCCACAGGGGACAAAAACATCCAGATACGCACCATGAAGGGTACTACATATCTAAAATCCCTGTACTTGGCCGTAAGCGCAGCAAGCCAGATTCCAACGGACAGAGCCGAAACCACGGCACAACAAACACACAGAGGAAGCAGGGTGATGGCCCAGAACAGTCGATCCATACCGATCTCGACCTCGCCAAGAAGCACGTACACAGCCAACATGGAAATGAAAACGACAAAAGAGAAGATAAAGTCCACCAAGCAGGAGACCACCTTGGACACGGGAATCAGCAAGCGCGGACAATAGAACTTGGTGACCAGTCCCTGCTCTAGAACAATGCTTCCACTGGCCTTTTCCAGGGAGCTCTGGAAAAGAAGCCAAGGCAGCAATGCCGCGAAATTCCAGATCGGATAGGGAACGCCTCCAGTTTGAATACCTGCCACCCGCTGAAAAACCAAGGTGAATACCACCATGGTCACCAAGGGCTGCAGGATGGCCCATCCTACCCCGAATAGGGTTTGCTTGTATCTGACCTTGACATCTCGCCAAGCCAGAAAATACATCAGTTCCCTGAAACGCCAGCATTCTATCAAGCTGCCCAGGACGCCTCCGCGTCCCCGCTCAATGAATACTTCCGTGATCCGTGCGGGTCTCAAGGGATCATACCCTCCAACTTTGACAGTAAGGTTTCCGTACTGGAGAAGAAGCCCTCGCCCAGTTCGGGTTCGCCGAAAGACGACCAAAGGTTGGTTAGTACTCTACACGCAAGAGCGAGAATGGAACAAGGAGTGTCCTTCCCCTGTTGCCCTGGAACTCCAATCCCAGTACACTGACCCGTTCTGCAACTCATCTAGGTGGCGCTGACTATGCGAATCCTCTTCGTTACCCCTTTTGTTCCTTCCGTGGAAAGGCCTTCCCCCTATCATCATATCCAATATCTAAGCCGTTCCCACAAGATTCACCTGTCGTGTATGGTTCACGACCGACATGAAGAACAATACCTGAAAGAACTCGAAGCGTGGTGTTCCGTTCAGGCCTCTCGCGTCTCCTCCAGAAAGGCCTTGATGCGCTGTCTTCGCAGCCTGCCCTCCGCAACGCCTCTTTTCGCGGCCTATTGTCAGGATCCCTCCTTCCGAGAGGATATCGAGAACACGTTGACCCATCAGACCTTCGACTTGATCCATGTGCAGCACCTCAGGGCAGCCTGGTCCGTTCTGAGACATGCCGGCCTGCCCAAAACCTATGATTCCCAGGATTGCTTCAGTCTGCTCATGCGTCGCCTCAGCGAAGGAGCTAGGCATCCCTTGTGGAAACTTCTGTATTGGACCGAAAGGCTCAAGATGCCTTCCTACGAGAAGAGTCTGCTTGCAGCCTTTGACGCGATCACTTGTTGTTCCCCAATCGACCTTAAGGAACTGAAAACGATGTCCCCCGACCGTCCCATTCATCATCTGCCCAACGGGGTCGATTTGAAACATTTCACCCCTTGTTCTCCCGAGGATCATGGACGGGACCGTTTGCTCTTCGTGGGAAGACTCTCCTATCTTCCCAATCGGGATGCCTTATTCTTCCTGTTGCATGATATCCTGCCCATCCTCCATTCCTTACGTCCCTCGGTTCGACTCCGTATTGTCGGAGGAGGCCTGCCCAGGAAGTTGGAACGCGACCTGGCCCATTCGCCTGGAGTAGAATGGGTTGGACATTCCCATGATGTCCGATCCCATCATCGCTGGGCCACCTTGTCCCTGGCCCCCATGCGATTGGGGGTGGGCACGAATTTCAAGATCCTGGAAGCCATGGCCTCCGGGCTGCCGGTGATCACCACTCCCAAGGGATGTGAAGGGCTCACGCTGGATCCTCATCGAGACGTTCTGGTGGGAAGAAACGCCAAGGAACTGGCAGACTTTGTTCTGCTTCTGCTTTCGGACGACAACAAACGTCAGCAAATAGCGAAGGCGGGACGTGCCTACGTGGAAAGAGAGCATGACTGGAACAACATAGGGCGCAGACTCGCGGAGATTCAAGGACAACTCATCGAAAAGAGACTCCAGGGATGATATCCAAGAGCTGATATCCAAGAACTCCCGCGAGCCCCATTCATGTGTTATAATGGCTTTTCTTTTTTTCATGATTCACCATGCAAAACGGAGACCCATCATGAGAAACGTATTAAGCACCCTGATCTGTTTTGTGCTTTCTTGTCTCTGCTTGCCCCGTTTTCATCCCACCCTGGCCTCGACCTCCGGAACGATTCTCAACTTTCCGGAAACAATGAACATTTCCGTCTCCTCAAACATCGATTTCATGTTTGCCAAGAAGGTGTTTGAATACGATGACAAGGTCCACTGCAAGATGGATTCCTTGCGCATGTATATCCAAGGATCCTTTTCACCCTTGGAACAAGTCTGCCTGGATGCCAGGTTGGGCATGGCTGATTATGAGATCCAAAAGAGGGGATCTCACGGAAGAAACGATCCAGGGCAGGACTATGGACTGGGCTTCTACTATGGATTGGGACTCCGAGGCAAGGTCATTCAAATTCCAGTTTTGGATACCTGGGTGGGGATGGGAGCGCAATACAATTATTATTCGCCCAAGAATACGACTCGATACGGCCGAGTCTTCGAATCGGATGCCATGGAATGGATCCTCTCCCTCGACCTGAGCAGAAACCTGCCGGAGCTGGGTCCTTGCGGCGAGAATATCACTGCCTATGTGGGGATCCGTTATTCCGACTTGGATATCGATTACTGGCATGGTCCTTTCACCATCAGGCACGGCGGCCTCAGAAACGAGGATGAGATCGGGGTCTATCTTGGTACGGAATACATGCATTCGGAACGGATCCACATGCATCTGGAGCTTCAGTTCGTAGACCAGAACTCCATCCATATCGGGGCGGGATATCGTTTCTGATGCTCTTCCAGCGACGCAGCTTGAGATCGGATCATAGCTGGTATCAAGCCCTCGCCCAGATCGGGTTCACGGAATATTTACTCGGGTTCACGGAAGGTTTACATCCATAAGTCTCTCTCGCAAGGCGAAAACGCCCTTGGGATCGGTTCGAAACACCACGGTCCGAGGGTTGGTAAAGCGATACCACGGCTGGCGCGTCGCTTCCACCTCAAAAGAGACGATTTCCTCGATTCCTTCCGTGGATCGAACGATGGGTTCGATCTCCTCCATCGCATGTCTGAGATAGTCGTTTATTACGAGCAGAATGACCGCCTGCTCGGAACAATTCTCGATGCAAGCCACCCGACCGTTCTCGAACTGGAAGGGTTGGGTTGATATTCCAGTGTAAAAATGGCCGGCTCTCCAATTCCTGGTGATCAACAGGTCAGCCTTGAGCAAACCATCTCGCTCCAGCACATTCCTGATCGTCAAGGCTTCTTCTTTCTCGAACCCTGGAAGGGAACGTCCTTTGTGCGCACGAATTCCCACCTGAAGAATCAGGCAAAAGGCAACAAATCCCACCACCACCTTGGGACGAGAAAGCCGCCGTTGTACCCCGGAAAAGGTATCCCCCCCAGGAAACATCTCCACACATCGGGACGCCAGCAAGAGGAGAAAGGGACTGATATGGTAGTAGTACCTGACCTGTTGGTTGTGAAAGGACATATAGACCATGATCATGAGAATCATGCTGAGCGAGATCAACCCCAACAGCTTGTCCTTCTTTCGCACACATCCTGCCATTCCGAGCGTCGCCAATCCCCAAAGACCCGGCTCCGAGATGGCGTATTTGGGCAGGGACTGTCCCACGTAAAGGCTTCGAAAAGCCTCGGGAAGAATCAAGCCACGCGAAGAGGCCCCGGTCCAATACCTCACCGGGGTCATCCCTCGAAGATCCCAGGCTGCAAATCCAATCCCCGCCCCCAACAGGACGCAACCCACCACGCCGGCGGCCAGGACAAGAAGCCATTTCGATCGGGCTTTGGGACTGAGAAGCACGTGCGTCGTCCAGGGCAATGCGAGAACGACATATTCATTGCGAACCAATACCCCGGCTCCCAACAGGCCCGCACTGCAAAGAAGCCATGAAGGTCTTCGCTTCGTGCCCTCCAGCAGGAAGAAAAGAGAGGCGAGCAGCAGGGTGACACCCAGGTTGTCGGAAATGATTTCCGTACTCCATGTCATGCTGTGATAGGACCCTGCCGAGAGACAAGCCACTAGAAGCGATCCTTCCCTCTTGGCACCCAGGCTTCGGGCGATTCTGTAGGCGAAATAGATTCCTGTCAGAGAAAGAAACAGACCGGTCCATCGGGCTGTCCCCTCCTGGTCCCCGGCGAGAGAAAAAGGCGACAAGAAATAGATATACCCCCACTTGTAAAGCCATTTGGGATGAGGGCAAAAGAAATATCCACAGGGCCCCAGTTGTCCGGAAAGATGCCCGGTCCGAGCCAACATCCTGGCCCCAAGCATATAGTTGTAGCTGTCCATGTTGTAATTGAACTCGGAACGCGTCCACCAACGAAAGACCCCGGACAGCGCGATCACGAGAAGCAGCAGAGTCGTCGCGCGGCGTCTACCCATCCAGATACTCCAGGAATTTTGACACCTTTTCCTCGTAGGCCTTCTCACCGAAATGGATTTCCACGAAATCCTTGCCGGCTCGAGCCAGCCTTTCTCTCAGTTGCGGATCCTCGGCCAGACGAACCAACCCTCGCGCGAACGCCTCCGGCGTGGGGTCCACCAACAGGGCCACGTGATGGTCCAGGACCTGTGTGTGCGTGCTCAGACGGGTAGCCAACAACGCCTTGCCTGCAGCGAGATAGGTGAAGACCTTGTAGGGGGTATTGCCTCCTTGGGTTCTAGGGGACAAAAAGAAATCCGCTTCACGCAAAAAAGGCTCCATGTTTTCCGGGGATCTTTGAGGCAGAAGGATCACTCGATTGGAGGGAAGCCCAAGGGCGTCCCTTCGTTTCAATGCCCAATCCATCCTGTTTCCAGATCCTCCCACAAGAACAACCGTCAAATCCTCGGATTCCCGCAGAGCTTGGGTCAGGGACAGCATCAGAAGTTCCAATCCCTGATATGGCTCGAAATTGCCAGTGTACACTGCCAAGGGCCCATCCTGGATTCCGAGCTCCTGTCGAATAGAGACATGAGTTTGAGGTGGAACGAGCGGGGTGTCCTCCAATTGAAAGACAACGGCGGATCGGTGCAAGGCCAAGGCATGATTGGACAGCTCCGAACAGACTGTGAGAATCACTTTGGATCTTCTGATGACCCAGCGTTCCAGGAAGGACACTCCCTTTAAAACACATGAATTGCGCAAGAAACCCGAGGATCGCAGTTGTTCAGGGATGTTGGAATCCATATCGTACACCAGATGAACTCCAAAGATCATGGCCCATGGAGCAGCGAGAAAAGCCCCGTCTTCTACGGCATGGATCATGTCGTAACGGCGACACAACAATTCCTTGCCACACATGAAAAACAAGAAGATGTCCAGAAGAACTTTGGCCCACGATGGGCCGATAGGTATCTCTGACAATCCAGGCCAACCTGGACTTCGTTTCAGGTCCACGCCCTGAATCGGAACATCTTCTCCAATGGGATACGTCAAGACTCGTATTCGATGTCCACGGCTGGACATGCTTTCCAGCAGACGACGCACCGCCAGGGGCGTCCCCCTGACCTGGAAAAAAGGTTGAGGAGCGATGAAAAGGATATCCATACGAAAGCCCATTGTAACCCTGATCTTGATCCAACGCCAACGCGCAGATCCGCCTCGAGGATGGGAATCTGCTACACTGTAACCGATTCCAGCCATGCATCGGACGAAGCCATTTGAAGGAAGCAGTATATGGTTCATCGCATTGAAATCGCCACCCGATCTGGCTTGCGGGACGCGAGGGGAGAAGCGGTTCGCCTGAAAGCCCGGACCTTTTGCCGTTTGAACGTGGACGCGATCGAGACCCGAGACATCTATTTGATCCTGGCCGAGCTGTCCCGAAAGGAGTTGGAAGAGATTCGCCAGGAATTTACGGATCCTATCACACAAATATCCAGTTTGAGCAAATTGGACGCGTCCAACTTTCATTGGCACCTTCTCATCGGATTTCGACCCGGTGTGACGGACAACGTGGGCAAGAGCGCCCGATCCTGCATACAAGACATTCTCGGACATCCCTTGGACGAAACGATCCAGGTGTTCACGAAAACAGCCTATCTGATTCGCGGAGAGACCTTGACCCGGGAAGACGCGCTTCGATTGGGACAAGAATGGCTCGCCAACACCTTGATCCAACAAATCGAGGTCTCCAGCTTCGAGGAGTGGAAGGAACGTCCCTGCTCCCTGGAGGTACCTTTGGCTGGAGACGACACACCGATCCAGGTCAAAGAATGTTCCTTGTCCCTCCCGGACGAGACCCTGCTTCAATGGAGCAAGGAAACAGGGTTGGGGCTCAACCTAGAGGAATTGCGTGCCATTCGAAGCCACTTCTCTGATCCCCAAGTGGCGACGATTCGGCAAGAGATGGGACTCACATCAAATCCTACGGACGTGGAGATGGAGTGCATCGCCCAGACCTGGTCGGAACATTGCAAGCACAAGATCTTTAATGCCCAGATTGATTACCAATCAGGGGAGGGCGAAACCCTCCGTATCCATTCCCTGTTTGACACCTTCATCAGGAAAGCTACGCATGAAATGTCGCAGGAAAGGCCCTGGCTTCTGAGCGTATTTCACGACAACGCGGGAGTCATCGCGTTCGATGAAGACTGGATTCTGGCCTACAAGGTGGAAACCCACAACAGCCCCTCGGCCTTGGATCCTTACGGAGGCGCCATCACGGGGATCGTGGGCGTGAACAGGGATCCTTTTGGCACGGGCAAAGGCGCCAAGCTTATCGCCAACGTCTGGGGATATTGTCTTGGCTCTCCCTTCTACGAAAAGACATTGCCCGAAGGACTTCTTCATCCTCACACCATTCGCACTGGTGTTCATAAGGGTGTCATCGATGGTGGCAATCAAAGCGGAATCCCCTATTGCAGAGGATGGGAAATCTTTGACGACAGGTATCTTGGAAAACCCCTGGTCTACTGCGGGACCCTGGGACTTCTTCCCAGGACCCTTCGCGGCCAGCCAGCGGAGAAAAAACAAGCGAGCCCCGAAGACATGATTCTCATGGTAGGAGGCAGGATCGGCAAGGATGGAATCCACGGTGCCACCTTCTCCTCGGAGGAACTCCACGCCTCTTCTCCCGCTCAAGCCGTCCAGATCGGTGACCCGATCACGCAAAAGAAGATGACGGACTTTCTTCTTGAAGCCAGAGATCTTGGACTTTATACCTGCATCACCGACAATGGGGCGGGTGGACTGTCCTCCAGCGTGGGCGAGATGGCTCTGGACCCCGGGGGATGCGAGTTGGATCTGGCCAAAGCACCCTTGAAATACCAGGGACTCCAGCCTTGGGAGATCTTTCTCTCCGAAGCCCAGGAGCGCATGACCGTGGCCGTTGCCCCGGAACACGTCGATCGTTTCCTCGACCTGGCAAGAAAAAGAGAGGTGGAAGCCTCCATCCTGGGCAGATTTGTGGATTCGGGTCTCCTGCATGTCACCTATGAGAAAAGGGTAGTCGCGCATCTCTCGTTGCATTTCCTTCATGAGGGACTGCCCACCTTGAAACTGAAGGCCCGATGGAGGAAACCTCGGGAGGAATTGATTCCGGAAGAATGCCTCGATGCCAGTCCGGTCGATCTTCTGTGCGATCTCCTTGGATCTTTGAATCTGTGTTCCGGCGAGGAAAAAGCCAGACAATATGACCACGAGGTCAAAGGTCTCTCCGTGGTGAAACCTTTCATCGGACTCAAGAAAGACATACCTTCGGACGGAACGATCATCACCATCCTTCCTGGAAAAAGGGACGGCGTGGTGCTTACAGAAGGGGTCAATCCACATCTTTCCGATCTGGACACCTACGTGATGGCCTCCTGGTCAGTGGATCTAGCGGTTCGAAGATACGTCGCTTCTGGTGGAAATCTTTCCCTGGTGGCTGGACTGGACAATTTTTGCTGGCCGGATCCCATCCAGTCCGAGAAGACACCGGATGGAGAATACAAACTGGCTCAACTGGTTCGAGCGTGCCAAGGTCTCTATGACGCGGTGAAGGCGTTCGGCGTGCCTTTGATCTCCGGGAAAGACAGCATGAAAAACGATTCGACTCGGGGGGGCGTCAAGATCTCCATTCCTCCCACACTTCTTGTCTCTGTGATAGGAAAGATCGAGGATGTGGATCTGGCCACAACGCTTGAACCGAAGCACCCAGGTGATTGGGTCTATGTTCTGGGGCGCACTTCGCCGGCACTGGGGGGGTCCGAAGTCGCACGTGTCCTGGGAGATCTTCATCGCCAGCGTCCCTTCCTTGGCACGACCCCTTCGGACGCGGATCTTGATGTCTCGGTCAAAGCGTGCAAAGCGGTTCATCGAGCCATTCGGGAGGGACTCCTCGACGCTGCCCACGCTCCGGGCAAGGGGGGCCTCGCCGTGGGATGGAGCAAGATGTGCTTCGCCGGCGAGATCGGTATGGATCTGGATCTGGCCTTGGCGCCTGGCTGCCTGGATCTACCTTTAATTACAGCCCTGTTTTCCGAGACGGCGGGACGTTTTATCCTGGTGGTTTCCCCTGACAACGCGTCCAGCCTGGACCATATTCTCGACGGAATCCCCTACGCCAAGGTGGGCCAGATCACGAAAGAACCTCGCCTTTGCCTTCGGTTCGGACCAAGAGGAGAGATTCTTCGTAGAGACCTTTTCGAGTTAAAGAAACGTTGGAAGGCAACGCTTCAAGGAGTCTGATTTCCAGACTTCTTCGCGCTGCCTTCTGTTATTCGCCATGTGGGCAATCGAGCAACAAAGGAGCAACAAGATGAAACCCAAGGTCATTCTGGCCGGAGCGTGCATTCTATTGATCCTGGGAACCCTTTTCTTGGCGATCCGTGGTGGCCTTCGTTCTCGGGCACAAGATCCTGAGGCTCAGATCCTGGGACAAGCAAAGTCTTCCGACTCCAAACACGATTCTCCGCCTGTCGAAAGACCCAAAACAACCCATGACATCCCGGAACAAATGCCTTCCCCGGGCGTCTTTCAACAACCCCGTGGAATAGGCGTGGCGCCGGATGGAAGCGTTTTCGTGGCGGATTTCAGGCATTTCCGCATCCAACATCTGTCATCCTCTCTTCAGCCCCTTGGAATCATAGCCAACACATGGCAAGGAAACGCTGAAGGGCAGCTCAACGATCCCTGCGATGTGGCCATCGCCGAGGATGGCACCCTCTACGTGGCAGATACCATGAACGGCAGAATACAGAAATTCGGACAACAAGGCCAATTCATGGGGATGTGGTCTGGACTCTTCGCTCCCCGCGGTCTGGCTTTGTCCAGGGATGGCAGGAGGCTGTACGTGGCGGAGACAGGCTATTCTCGTATTATCGTGTATTCACCGGAAGGGGAAGAGTTGAACAGGTGGGGCGGTGAAGGGGAGGCCTTGGGAGAACTCTCTCAACCCGTGGGCATTCGGGTCGACAGCAAGGGTAATATTTGGGTCGCCGAGAGAGGCAACGCGCGTTTACAGGTCTTTGACGAGAACGGACAGAGCCATTATATTTTGGAGATCCAACCCTGGCAGGAAGACTGTCCCAATGCCGAACCCTACTTCGATCTCACGCCGGAAGACGACATTGTCCTGAGCGCTCCATCCCTGAATCAGATTCTCAAGTATTCCAAGGACGGCCGCCTGCTCGCCAAGGCAAAGGAGGCGGGAGGCGTTCCCTTCGCGCGTCCCTCCGGTGTGGCGTGCCTGTCGGACGGAAACGTAGTTGTTTCAGACACCTGGAATCATCGTGTTGTACTGGTGGGGCCGAAGGATTTCTTGCCGGAATGAGAGAGCCTCGCCATGGACAGCAACATTCTCTATATTCTGGGCGTTTTCCTGATCGGCTTCGTTCTGAGTCAATCCGTCTATTTTCTCAACAAAGCCTATCGGCGTGGCCTGGAAATCGGATTGAGCGAACATCAGCTCAAAGAGACCATTCGCTCAAGCGCCTTCTTTTCAGTCGTTCCTTCGATACCAATCCTCATTGGTCTCATCACCATGATTCCCATCTTTGGAAGCGTCGTGATCCCCTGGATCCGCCTGAGCGTCCTGGGTTCTGTGAGTTATGAAAACTACGCGGCCCATGCCATTCGGACAGCGGCGCAGGTTGACGAATTGTCCAGCCACCCTCAGGTTTTCAGCACTGCCTTGTGGACCATGACCCTTTCGATTATGGCTGGCCTTTTCACCATGATCCTGTTTTTTCGTCGCTATTCCAGGAAACTAGAAGAGATCAAGAAGAAAGATTCGCGCTGGGCTGAAATCCTGGTGGCCGCGCTCTTCATGGGACTTGTCGGTACCATTGGTGCCCAACAGATCGCTTTGGGAGGGTATTCCACTCTGGCCCTCTTCATCAGCATGGGCATCATGATGACACTCGGTCTTGCTTCCAAGAAGTGGAAATGGATGGAAGAGTTCGCGCTTCCCGTCTCGATTCTTGGCACCCTGGGTGTCTTGTATCTCCTGATCACGTGAAAGAGGTTCCATGATCCACGACCAGGATGCTTATTTGAAAGGATTGCACAGAGCGGGAATCCGATTCGCCATAGGTGGCGCCTTGCTCATGATTTCCGTCCCACTGGCTTTCAGTTGGGTCGCTTCAGCCTGGCCCACCGGCGAGCTCATGCTGCAAGGCTTCCTGACCGTCGGGGTGATTTTCATTCCGATCGGAATCATAGAATTTTTCAATTATGCCCCCATGCTCGGAGTCGGAGGAACCTACATAGCCGAGGTGACTGGAAATATCGCCAACATGAAATTACCTGCTGCCCTTCAGGCCATGAAACAGGCGGGTGTTCAACCTGGGACCGATCAAGGCGAGGTCATCTCCACGTTGGCCATCGCCACATCATCCATAGTTACGACCATGATCATCCTACTGGGTGTGCTGATCGTACTTCCTTTCCAGTCCTTTTTCATTAGACATCTCCAGCCGGTTGCCATCTACATGATCCCGGCGATTTTTGGAGCCTTGGGAATCGTTTTTGTCGCTCGACACTGGCGCCTTGTCGTGGTACCCACGCTCGCGATGCTCGTGCTATTCTTGTTCATCGTCAAGGATGATTCCATTCGTCCCGCCTTGATTCCGATCGCCAGCTGCTTGTCGATCGCCTCCGCCCGCTTCTTTTACAAGAAGGGATGGTTGCCATGAAGGACCAGAAACCGGCCATATCACACCTGCAGCGTGCGATCCGTTGCAAGACCATTTCCCACATGGACCGATCTCGAATGGCCTTCGCGGAATTCGAGAGATTTCTGACCACTCTGAAAGCGGACTACCCCCTTCTTTTCAGGAACGCCAAGAGTCAGCGCTTTCAAGAGTATTCACTTCTGCTCACCCTGAAAGGCTCCACCGATCTGAAGCCTGTCGGGATGATGGGACACTACGATGTTGTTCCGGTCGAGCCAGGTTCCTGGACCAGGGACCCTTTCGACGGGGTCATTGAAGGCGATCATCTCTATGGTCGCGGCGCCCTCGACATGAAAGGTCATCTGATCGCCTTGTTGGAGGCGGTGGAAGATTTATTGAGCGTGGGGTTCGTCTTCGAGCGAGATCTCCATATCATGCTCGGACACAATGAGGAAACAGGCTCCAACGTTCCGGATTCCGGGGCCGTGGCCATCCGCGATCACTTGAGAGATCGGGGAATCCTGTTCAGGATAGTTTGTGACGAAGGCGGCGCTTTTCTTGACGGAAAGGCGCTCCAAATCCAGGGTGTTCTGGTTTTGGTGGGCGTCGCGGAAAAGGGCTATGCCAATGTCGAGCTGAGCTATCGACAGAAGGGCGGACATGCCTCCGCGCCGCCGGAAACAAGCGCCCTTTACCATGTTTTTCAAGCGGGGATCCGATTGGAGGAAAGGAAGTTTCCAGCTCATTTCACTCCGGTGACGGACGCCATGTTCGAGTCCTTGATCCCGCACATGAAACGGCCTTTCCGCTTTCTTTTCAAGAATCGAAACCTCTTCAAACCCCTGTTAATGTGGCACATGCTCAAGAGACCCGAAATGGCCGCGACCCTTCGCACCACGTGCATCATGACCCAGGCCAAAGGCAGCGCCGCCCCCAATGTGCTGGCTCAGGAATCCAGAGTGATCCTCAACGTCAGGATCCTCCCGGGAGAATCCATCAAGAGCGTCGAGGAGCGAATCCGACGCGTAGTGGGAGACACGATACATGTTCATACGCGTCATGGCACCGAACCCACCGAGATCAGTCCATCCAACAACGAAGAATTCCAAATGATCGAGGAAGCGATTCGATCCACCTATCCTCACGTCCGGGTCGTGGCACCCTATCTGACGATCGCCGCGACCGACAGTCGGATATATCATGGAATGGCCGACGGCGTGTACCGCATCGCTCCCATTGAAATAGAACCCATAGATCTTCTGACCATCCACGCCAACAACGAACGAATAAAGATATCGAATTTCCTCAAAGGAATCGATTTCTTCAGATCTCTGATTTCCCATGCGACCCAGGCATGATCTCTTTGAACACATGGTGTATTTTTCAACCTCATTTTAGGAGTACCCATGCAATACATCACCTTGATCCTGGTGATCGAGTCATGATGTTTCGATCTCTGTTTCTCCTGCTGATGATTTCGTCGTCGCCGACCTGGACAGAGGAATACGAGGAACTGGAACGACAGATCGCGGAATCGCCGACATGGGACAACGAAAGACTCCGACAAGAGGTGTATCGTTGGGAATCGCTGATTCACGAATCCGACCGCACCCCCGTGGATGTGATTTGGCGCCGCACACACGCTCTCCTGAATCATCTTCAAGACATGGAGGACCCGCCCGATCTGGCTTTCCAGGAAAGGGCCCTCGCTTCCTTGCGCAAGGATGTTCATTCATGTCGAAGGAAAACCGAGGGCGATCCTTCCTCTTCCAGGGCGTTGTTCGAAAGGATCGCGTCGATTCGTCGCAGTATAGCCCTTGCCAATCCCCTTCTCGATTTCGACAAAATCCTGTTTCTCAAACGGCATCGCGCGCTTTTCGAGCATATGTGCGATCAATACTACGGAATCGCGGCACGCCCGGGAGGTGGGTTGTATCTTCTCGAAAACGCCTTCGGAGAAACGCCCCTTGTTCATGATCTCCTGGCCGAGGCGGTCGTGGAACGCGGGCGGTTGCGAGGTCAACCCCTGAGAGCAACAGAATCCCACCGCGACATGTCCTACGACGGGTTGGGTCGTCTCAAGGGAGCGCCCGGCTTGTCCGGAGAAACATTCCTGAAACACGGACACACGGAAGCGTTCCGTTCCTTGCGAAGGTTCGCCTGGGGTAAATTCGGCGGCAATGGGTATGGTCTTGAAAGGAACAAGACCAGCTATTCCATTCCTGGCGATGTCGGCGCGGAAGCCTCTATCTTGTTCCGGATGCTTGAAGAAGGTCATCATGGTGTCGAGTTGACCCGGGAAGAAATGCGCAGAATAACCCTGTGGTTGGACAGCAATAGCGTGTTTTACGGTGATTATTTCGACACGGAGGCACAGGCCAAGGGACAACGAAGCTGCCTCGCCTGCAATAGACCATAACGCCTCGGCGACTGGACAGAGGCAAACGAATATGGATCCGTTCGAGACCATCCGGTTCTGAAAGGAAATGCCCTATGAGGTCCGACCCCAAAGCACTTGTCATCACGGGTTTCGGCTTGAATTGTGAGGATGAAACCGTTTACGCGTTGCGACGCGTTGGAGCCCTTGTTTGCGGGATTCATCTCAACGATCTATTGAAGGAACCTCACCTCTTGCGAGAACACCAGATTCTTATCCTGATTGGCGGGTTTTCCTTTGGAGATCATATTGCAGCCGGTCGGGTCTTCGCGGCCAGACTTAGACATCGACTCAAGGAACCCCTGCGTGATTTCATCCTCTCCGGGAATCTGGTCATGGGAATCTGCAACGGGTTTCAGACCATGGTGAAATTGGGGATTCTTCCTGCACTCGGAAGCGATCTGTTCGAGCAGGAGGTCTCGCTGATTCATAACGATTCAGGTGTGTTCCGTAACGATTGGGTCCATCTCTCCGTCGATCCACAGAGCCCTTGCGTCTTCACAAGAGGTATGAAACACATCGAGTTACCCATACGTCACGGAGAAGGAAAGTTCGTTCCCAGAGACCAAGAGCAACTCAAGGAAATCCTGGAACAGAGATTGGTTGCACTTCGATACGTGGATCCAAAAACCGGGGAACCCACCCTGACCCATCCCCACAACCCCAATGGCTCGATCGCCGGAATCGCGGGCATCTGCAGTCCTTCTGGAAGGTTGTTCGGATTGATGCCCCATCCTGAAGCGTATCATTCCGCCTACAATCACCCTCAATGGCAAAGAAGAAGAAGGGATCTCAAGACTTCTTTGGAAGGAGAGGGCCTTCTTTTCTTCCAAAACGCCGTGGAATTCGTGAAGGACGCCCTATAGGACCCCCAGAACCTTCCCGAGAAGGTTGTCCTGAGGATAGGCGTGTGATTTCTCCTGTCGGAATCCCTCGGCACAGGCAACGCCACAACGGTTCCCTTGCTCCTTGGCCCAACGCACCATGGTGTCCAGATACTGGTCCATGCCATGGTGGGCTTTCAACCACGACCTTTGACTTTCGTGGCAAGCCAACATGTTTCTCTTGGCTTCCATGACCTCCGTGATATCCACATAGAAATCCACCGGCACGACCTGTCCCCAACGATCCGTACCCTCCAAGGGAGTCGCGTAGTAGAGATGAGGCACCCAGTCCAAACAATCCCCCAAGGCCTCTTGGAATCCGAGATTTGGAATCCCGGCCCCGAACGATCCGGTTCTCGCCAGTTGGCTGGCGTTTTCATGGTCAACCATGTAGTCGCTCGGATTGTGCGTCAACACGATGTTGGGTCTGGCCTTTCGCATGATCCGGACGACTTTGTATAGCGTCTCCTCGTCGTATTGGATCAACACGTCCCTGCATTCCAAACAATGATACGTACCCTGAAGCATACCTGTCGCCCTGGTCGCCTCGGCGCGTCGAGCACGAGCGATCTGCTGCGGTGGACAATCCTTGCTTCCGCAATCTCCCGCGGTGAAGGTCGCTATATGCACCTCCCAGCCTGTTCTTCGAAGCCTGGCCAGCGCGCCAGCACATAAGAACTCGGCGTCGTCCGGATGGGCCATCAGACTCAGGACGGATCCTTTCAAAATATCTTCTCCTTGATGTGTGCTGAATGTCTCTCCAGCCCGAGGGGCACTTGTCGTTCAAAGGCCTCGAAAAGATTCCGGACGAAGCAGGCTGGATACCCGAGTCTGCAAGGCACCATCGAGCTGCCTCAAGATGGATTCCCGATCCTCCGGCAGCCTTCCTTTCACCGGCATGTAATTGGAGATATGATTCGCGTACAACTTCGTGGGAAAGCGCAATCCATCCACGAAGGACCGCAGTTCCATCAAGCTTTCCCACGGTTCGATCGGAAAGAAACGTCCGGCTTCTACGTCTTCGGCCAACTCGGTGCCGGGAACCACCATAAGGGTCAAGAACCGCACGTGATGGGGCTGGATTTGATTGAGCAGATCCAGCGTGCATCGAACGTGTTCTGTGGATCCCTGTTTCCCTCCCAGCCCCAGAGGCAAGGTCATGGAAACCTCAAAACCCAACGCCTTCGCTCTCAGGGATTCTCGCAAGATATCCTCTGACAAGACGCCTTTGTTCATGAAACAGAGAACCTCGTCAGAACCGGACTCCAGGCCCACGTAGAGGCGTTTCAGTCCCAGTTCCCTGTATCGTTCCAGATCCTCTGTCTTCCGTTTCTTCAAGCTCTTCACGTTCGCATAGGTAGACACTCGATTTCCGCCGAGGCCTGCCCCTCGCAAAGCGCCAAGGATCTCAATGAATCTCGCCGGGGGCATGATCAAAGCATCCCCATCCGCCAAAAACACGCACTCGAAGGGATACTTTGAGGCAAGTTCTATATCCTTCAGCACCCCCTCACGATCCTTGAGACGAAACCGTTTCATTCGGTACGCGGGACAGTAACGGCAACGGTTGTGTGAGCATCCAACGGTGACTTGAAGGATCAGGCTTCTCGATTCCAAGGGGGGCCTGATCACGGGCCCATCGTAATCAAGCTCTAAGTGCGCGGTGCGATACGGCATGGCTATTCCCCTGGAATATCGATCGTCAACCCATCTCTGGCCACCAGAGAGGATGGAAAAATGGCCTGGACTTCCTCTTCAAAGAGAGGCAAATCCTTGTACATGTAACGCGGTGAGATATGCGTCACCACGAGCCGCTTGACCCCGGCACGCTTGGCCAGTTTGGCGGCCTGAGTCGCCGTGGAATGCCACTTTTTTCTGGCATGATTCTTCAAATCGTGGAGGAACATGCCTTCTGCCACCAGAAGATCCGCACCCTCCGCGAGCTGATAAGCTCCTTTGCAGGGCAACGAATCCGTGATGTACACGAACTTTCGTCCAGGCCTGGCCGGTCCCACCACATCCTCGGGCTGGATCGTTCTGCCATCGGACAGCAATATAGATTCGCCTCGATGCAACCTGGCCCTTTCCGGGCCCTCCGGGATTGTTAACATCTCCGCTTTGGCCGCGTCGAATCGGCCTGGACGATCTCTCTCGGTCAGAGCGTATCCAACACAGGGTCTACTGTGCCTGAGGAACCGGGACTCGACACGATAGTTCTTCGTCTCGATGATCAGCCCCTCCTCCGAGAATTCCTGCACATCCACAGGAAAAGGCGTGCGGGATTCGATGGCGTAAAACGCATCCATGAAACGAGCCAGGTTGGCTGGCCCATGCACGGCAAGAGGTGTATCCCTCGGTGCCTGGGCGATATACATGAGCAGTCCGAAAATACCCGTGACATGATCCGCATGGGTATGCGTGATACAAATCCTGCTCAATCTCAAGACGCTCAAGCCCGCCCTCCTAAAAGAGAGTTGTGTCCCTTCTCCCGCGTCGAACACCAGGATCTCTCCGCTTTCCTTGAACCGCACCGCCACGGAGGAAAGATGTCTCCTTGGAACAGGCATCATGCCTCCGGAACCCAGTATGATCGCTTCCATTCACTCCCCCACAGAATCGAGATCCGAGACTAACTGGGAACGAAGCTCTTCCAAGATCTCCTGCATTTCCTTTGATTTTCCGAAAAAGGTCTCCATCGCCTGGGCTTTCATCACATCATCGCTCTCCGGATATTGGGACAAGATCTTGGATAGGGTTATGCCCATGGATCTCAGTGCCTCTTCGACGGATTTGAAAAGTTCCTTCAGTGTATCATCGGAAACCACGGCGAATCCAACCAACAGCTCTTCCAGATTGCTCGTAGATTCCGACCAGCGAAGGATCTCCTCGTTCATCTTCTGAATCGTCGTCTGCACTCCCCTGCTGCGCTTCTGCAACTGACGCTCTTGAACCGCCAGATCGCTCTTCATGCTGTCGGCAGGATGAGCCCGAGTAAAACCCACTGCGCTGTCACGCGGCATCTCAAGGTCAAAGGACTGATTGGCTTCAGGCGCTTCGACCTGGGCTCCTTGTCTGTGTTCGGCGAGTATCTCCGCAAACCGAACCGAAACCTCTTCATCCCCATGCACCACGAACACCCGCTCTGGGGTCCTTTCAAAGGCGTCATACCATCGGAGCAATTCATCCCTGTCAGCGTGGGCCGAAAAGGCGCCGATGGCGTGAACATTGGCCTTAACCGGAACCTCCTCATCAAAGATCTTCACCACTTCCGCCCCATCCCTGATCCGTCGCCCCAGGGTTCCTTCCGCCTGAAAACCCACGAAAAGAATCGTGGATTCGGGTTTGGGAAGCTGGTGAAGCAGGTGGTGTTTGATTCTTCCAGCGTTGCACATGCCGCTGGCTGAGATGATGATAGCAGGCTCCTTCATCTCGTTGATCAGCTTCGATTCCTCGAGCTCCCTGGTCACTCTCAAACCCGGAATATTCAAAGGGTTGTTGCCTGACCTGAGCAAGGAGTGGGTTTCCTCGTCATAACATTCCGGATGGGCCTGAAAGATTTCGGTGGCTGATATAGCCAAAGGACTATCCAGGATGACAGGCACCTGCGGTATCTTCTTCTCCCGCAACAATTTGTCCAGAAAATAGATGATCTCCTGGGTTCTCCCCACTGAAAAGGCGGGAATCACCAGCTTGCCTCCACGATCCATGGTCTGATTCAGAATCCTGGAGAGAAGGCCTATCTTGGTCTCCTCGTCCTCATGAAGCCGGGTTCCATATGTGGATTCGACGACCAGAACGTCGGCAGAATCGATGACCGAAGGATCCCGAAGAATCGGCATTTGCTTTCTTCCGACATCCCCGGAGAAAACGAATCCGATCTCCTTGCGCCCGTCTGTGACCCATAGCTCGATCATGGCGGAACCCAGGATATGCCCCGCGTCCCTGAAACGGACTCGAATATATCGATTGAGCTGAATCATCTCATCGTATTCCACTCCGATGAGATGCTTCTCCACCAATTTCGCGTCTTCGGCGGTATAGAGCGGAGACATCTCCAACAGGCCTTGCCTTCTCCTCTTCTTGTTCTCCCAGTGCGCTTCTCTTTCATGGATATACCCGCTATCCGGAAGAAGAATATTGGCCAAATCCACCGTGGCCTTGGTCGCCAGGATATCGCCATGAAAACCCAGACGACAGAACCGAGGCAAAAGCCCGCTGTGATCGATATGAGCATGCGTTAACAACACCCAATCGATCTCACGCGGGTCATAATCAAAGCCTCTGTAGTTCCTCTCCTCCAATTCTCTGGAGCCCTGAAAAAGCCCACAATCCACGAGAATTCGACCTTTTGTCGTATCCAGGAGAAAGTTGGATCCTGTCACGGTGCGAGCCGCCCCGCAAAATTGCAATCTCATGGTCATATCCTATTTGCCCCTCTCTCTGTTCTCGTAAACCTCCACATCCACTGAATGTCCACTTGCATATCTTTTCCAATCGGTCATTATACTGCACTGAGCCGACCATGAAAGGGATCAGTCCACATATCCAAGTCCTCTGAGTCGCTCCATCTGCCGAGGGCTGATCGGATTCTCCTTCTCGCTCCGATAGGTTTCATAATGCTCCCAGGACTTCTCTCGAACGCTATGAAGCAAGGATTCCATCTCGTTCTGAACAATATGCGCTTCCTCTTTCGGAAGGTGGGGACCTTCCCAAGAAGGGCTCCCATCCTTCCTCCAAAGCTTCCAGTCCCCTTTCCACAAAGCCACGTTATCCAGATACCCGGCCACGGCATACGCTTCTCCCTGTCGATCGACCTGGAGAAGCGATCTACCCTGGAAATTCCTCGGGACCGAAATCCCCACAAGCTCGCAGATGGTGGGAGCGATATCAATGCTTTGAACAATTCTTTGGATGCGAACCCCAGTGGGATTGGGTTCAGCCGGTTTGAGAAGGATGGGAATCCTCATAACTTCCTCATACAGATCATGATGCAAGAACCCTCCGGATTCATAGAATTGTTCGCCATGATCCGAGGTCAGAATCACAATCGCGGAATCCCAAACGCCCCTCTGTTTCAGCGCTTCCGTCACCGTTCCCACCTGGTCGTCCACATATTGAACGCCTCGATCATAGAGCCCCAGAAGGGATTCCACCAGGCCGGGGCTGATGTTCTCTCTGTGGGAAGGGCGAACCATATTCTTGAGATATTGAGCTCCACTCTTGCCTTCCAGACTGTAGATCCCTTCCGGCAAAGGGGACGGATACGCGCTCTCTTCGCGCACCGGGTAGGGGTGGTATGGATATCCCTCTTCTTCCGCGTGAACCGCGAAAAGGTGCAGGAAAAGGAAGAACGGCTCCGACCTGGATCGTCGAATCCACGTCGCGGCGGCCGAAGCAATTCTTCCGGATCGATCCCATTGTCTTGGGAAAAGATTCTCCTTGCAGTCAGCCAGGAAAGAACGCAATAAGAGGCCACCATCGGCAGTCAGATTCTCGGGGAAATGACCGTAATATTGAAAGCCTTGATTTAACCCGTACGACGCGCCCAAAAAGAACTCCGGATCGCTATCCACGAAGGCCACGGCATTGTAACCCTCGAATCGAAGGACCTCAGCCAGCGTAAGCACCTCTTCTGAGAGTCGGGAGCGTTCCACCAGCACACCGTGCGCATCTGGATATAAGGATGTAAGCAGACTGACATGAGAGGGAAGCGTGTAAGGAGCCTGAGCATAGGCATTCTCAAAAAGAACGCTCTGAAGCGCCAAGGAATCAATGACAGGACTGTTGGGTCGATCGGCCCCATAACAGCCAAGACGGTCAGGACGGAGGGTGTCCAGGGAAATCAGCACCACGTTGGGAAGTGCATGGGAACCGGGCACGACTCCTTTTCGTTCCAGAAAAACGGTCCAGACCGCGCCCAAGAGGAGTATAGCCAAGCAAGCAAGGATCACGACAGAGCAGAATGTATTCACCGCACCCCGGCAGCACCCACGAATACGTCTCAAGATCCAAGCGCAACAGGGGAAAAGAACCATGGCGACAGACGCGCACATCACCACGCGTATCAAATTTGAAAGGGGCAGTCGCATTGTCGCAAGGACCGCGAGGAGGACCACTGGCAACGCCATCCAAGCCTTGCCTAAAGAGTTTCTCGATGTTCCACGCAGGAGAAGACAAAGAGGCAGCGAAATCAGAAACCCCGCTCCGTAGACTCGCATGGCACCATACCACGGAGCCATGATCCAGTACGGTTCGTTTCCCCATAATCCATGACCCCGTAGCGTCGCCTGCAAGGAATCAATCAGCCCAACGATGCACCAGAGCGCAAGGAAATGAAAAGAATCCTTCTTCATTCGATCATTATGCTATATTTCTATTCATTCAGGCTTCCAAGGGATACCCTCCAGAATGCGCGATGGCTTTTGCGCGAGCCCTGAGAAAGGATGGGACATGATCTCTCGCAGCAAGGTTCTTGTTTCTCTATTGACGTTGGGAAGCCTTGGGGGCCTTCTGGGAACGGCGGCCTGGTGGATTCGCAGAGACCCGACACCGTCAACTGCCATGGAGTCAGTGGTTTCCTACTGGGAAAAATGGAGCGAAGACGTAGTACGAGAACGGGTACGCTCTCACTTGAGAACAACGGACAAACCACACGGTGATCTCCTTCAAGGAGCCGCAGAGACCCTGGGCGGCGTTTTCGCGATTGAACTCTATGAAAGAGCGGTTCAGCAAGAACCTCAATGTCCCCAGTTCAGGATGGGTTTGGTTAGAAGCCTTTGCGCTTCTTCCATCGAAACCACGGAAGTCATGCTGACTGCCACGAGCATCAGAACCAGGGACCCCATGGAAGAAAATCTCCACAGGATTATCAAGGAATTGCGAACGATCCAGGAATTGGAGCCAGACAACGCTTGTGTCGATTATCTGGTCGCCTTCCTTGGCTTGTCCTATCTGGAAGGTTCCATGCCTCAAGTACTCGCCGATCTCGAAACCGCAAAGCAAAAGACCCGTTTCGACGACTACAGCCTGGATGCCGCCAGAAACCGCGCAGAACTTCTCTTTGCCACTGGATTTCCAAGGATGGAAGCACAATTCGCGGTGCTTCAAGGATCCGCCAATCCGTTGAGAGAGGTATGGTCCAAGCTGGGAGAACGATTGGAGGGCGCCGGTCAACGCTTTCTCTTGGAAGAGGACCTTTTGAACGCTGAGAGGGCGTTTCAGCACCAGCTTCTTCTTGGAGGACACCTGGCTTCGATGAGGGGATGGCTCCAGGAGAATCTGGCCGGATTGATCATGAAACGCAATGGCGCTCGGGGACTCAAAGACGTGTTCAAGACCTTGGGAGAAAAGGACAAGATGGAGGCCCTAGATGCCGTAGAGACAGAGGCCCTTTCCCTACACAGTCAGCATCAATCCTTTCAATGGTGGAGGGGCCGCAGAAGGCTGGAGGTTCTGACCTCCGATGAATTCTCCAGGTATCTGAATCTCTTTCTCAAGCAGGGAGCGATGGAAGCCAACACGTTTCTCCTGCTCCGTCAACGGATGGAATCCTGATGATCACCCCATCTGGTGCAGCCCTCTTTTTCTCCTCTCCCCAAAGACAGCAGGAACGTCGCGCCGGGAGGGCTAAAATACACGTCTCGAACTCGGCCACTGCATGAGTGGATCTCCCACCACGACTTGCCGCCAGCCGACCCATCCCATGGAAGCATAGGCCGCGTCCGCCAAGCAAAAACCCAGAGCCAAACGCACAAAAAAGACATCCGGTCTGGCTGTCTTGTTTAGGGTCGGTTCCGCGACATTTCCGATCCCACACGTCCCGCCCTCCCGAAGGAAATCGGCTAGAAGACCCTGCCGATGAGGGGCGGTACCCCGACGTGCTTCTTGGAAGGTCCAGGCATTGAAACTCTCTATGGTCAGAAACGCGGCTCCCGGAGCATAATCGAATTTCAAGGCCTTGCTGATATACGCAGGTCCTTTTCCTTGGGTTTGGCTCGAATTCAATCCCCAGCTCACATAACCAGAGACCTGTTCCTTGGCTTCCACCACCCATCGAGGTGTCTCGTCATAGATCACCAAAGCGTTCATGTCCTCGAGACGATCCTTGACAGAACGCAGGAAAAGGGGATGGGTCTTTTTCGCTTCGCAGGCTCTCAGGTCGTTGTCCACCACCACGGGAAAAAGAAAAGCGCCTTGAGGAGCCTGAGCCTGGTCCAGGGCCGCGATCGTATCCTGGACTGTGAATCCCGTCAACCTCGTCACCAGGAAGATGGCAGGTGGCACGTCTTTGAGTCCACAGGCCATAGGATGATGCTGATAAGCATAAGGATTGGACAAGGGTGTGGCGTGATCGCGTTTTCTTCTTTTTCCGTCCCTCCAATCCACAGTCAGCAAACACAATTGTCCGTCCAAAGAGGCCTGATTGCCAAGTCGAAGCGGAAATCCCTTGGTGGTAACCAGGTAGCGAACCTCATTCCACCATCCCTCGGAATCCAATTTCTCGCACAGGGGTTCAGCGATCTCTGCCCAATAATGTTCCAGGGATATCTCATCCTTCTGTCCCAATTCATCTTCCGGGACAGTCACCCTCAATCGAAATTCTTTCACCCCCGGACGAATCTTCGCGTAATGCTCTGCGATCTGGACCGAATCAGGGCTGGCTTCGTTGATCAGCAGAAGTACCGTGTCGGGATTCGGCGCGGGAGGAATCCCAGGCAGAAAACCGGAACGAGGATGAAGCTCCAGGATAACCGAAGTGGAAGGCCGCATCTCCTGGGGCCCCACAGAAAGACCTCTGGACTTGACGACCAGATCGGTTGTTCCATCCCTGTTCATGTCAGCAAGAAGCACATCGGATCCAAGTTGTCCCCCCATCTCGCCTCCATAGATATCCAGGAAAACACCTCTTTGGGGGAGAGCGACACGCAGATCCGATCGCCTGGGGAAAACCGATCGGGGAGACAAAATCAGGATCCTTCCGCATCCAGGAAGATTCATATTCCAGTCGAAAGCTGGAGCCATATGATCCTGCATTCCAATGACCAGTTCATCCTCTCCATCTCCATTCAAATCGCCCATGGCCAAAACAGAACCCATGCGACCAGGATCATGAAACAAGGCCATGCCTTCTTCCATGCCGATTTGCTCGACACTGGCCGGAAGCGTCAAACCTTCTCCAATGGGCACAAGGTAGACTTCGCTCGAATTCTGTGGATCGGTCCCTCCCGAAGCCCCCACAGCCAGATGGGCCCTTCCGCCTATCTTTCCCACGGCCAGGGAACTGCCCAGAAATTGACTCCTGGAATCACCTGCCATCTCTGAAGCGGTATAAAGAATGGGCTGGCCCTCTTGTCCCACTTCGCAATTCAAGAGAAGGACTTTTCCCCCGTGGAGATTCTTCCGTACAGGAACACCGGGCGCGCTGACCACCACTTCACAAGAACCATCTCCATCCAGATCTTGCACGACCATGGACCAACCGAGAGCTGCGCCCGGTACAGGAATCGTCATCAGCACATCCGGCGGGCTTGTTCTCAAATCCACCACACGCGGCCATGTCTCTCTTCCCCACAGGACAAACAATGCCCCGGTCCGATCCTCCCCATAAAACGGCGCTCCAATCAGTAGATCCATTTTGCCATCTCCGGACAAGTCTCCACACGCCAACGAGGCCCCAAACCCGGATTGAGGGGGACCATACACCACCACATCCGAGCCTTGAGCCCCAGGACAGGCTTGGACCTGAAGATTGACGTGTCCCGGAAACCCCTCCCGGCGCCCCCAGATGAAATGAACCCTGGGGACGGAGAGTTTCGCGGCAAGGTCCGAGCTGGTCTGTGAAATCAACAGATCGTCCACACCGTCGCCACTGAGATCTCCCACTGCAACGGCGTGTCCCAAGGCCAATCCGTGGGCGTCTGGTATCTCCTTTCCCGCGAAAAGGAAGACATATGGCTGGTTCTCGTGCCGCACATGATGATCCAACATGGTAGGTTCGTCAGGTATTCCCCCCATGGCCAGAATCACCACCCCAATTGTAATTCCATCCTTCAGTCTGGTTTCACAGGCCTCTTCTCCCATGACCAGATTGGGCATCCCGTCCCCATTCAAATCGCCAAGAGCCAAACACCCTCCGGGAATCTTTCCTGTTTTGAGAAAGGAGGAATGAATCCTCGAAGCGAAAAAACGCGACCGCGTGGGATAGAACCCCAGATGGAGCTGTCTTTCCTCCAAGTCGTCGCAAAACGCCGAATCCGGAGCCAAAGAACGACAAAACATGAAAAGGCAAAGGAATCTATAACGCACGAGCCGCCTCTCCCCAGTGGATCACCCGCACTTGTCTCTCTTCCAAAAAGGATCGGGTTGGATCATCCAACAGAAGATCCAGATCGCGCCCCCTGTCCTCGGCAGAAGGCGTCACGGCGCGAAGCTCAGGGTTGGGACAAGCTGGATGAAGAATGATCTCATGGAGGCCAGGTTTCAAGGAAGACACACGTTGCATGAAAAAGGACCTCTTCTCCTCCAGCGATCCATGCTGGACCGCTGAAAAACTTCGCAACACGGGAAAAACGGAACGAAGCCCCTTCAAGGAATCCAGGGACCCCACATCCAAGGCCGGATTGATCTCGTGAAGTTCCTCCTCTGTCAGATCCGCCAGAAGGGGAGGGATCCCTCTTTCCACCGCTATTCTGTAGAAGATCTCCACCCATTCGGGACGCGTAAACAAGCTCCCCATGTGATTGTCCAGATGCTTGGGATGCAATCCCCAACGTTCGGCAAGATCGATCTGGGCATGGATCTCCCTTTCCACCTCTTTCGGATGGGCATAGGCTGCCACAGAGCGTTCATCCTTGAAAAAACAACCTTCTTCGTCCAACAGGCTGGATACATCCCTTGGATTGGAGACAGGCCCCCACCGGTATGAATCCCATTCCGAAGTCAAGGTCAGATGAATCCCGAAATCCCAATCCCGATGATCCACCGCATATCGCACCATGTCCCTGGCCCAGGGGCATGGCATCATGATGCTTGCGGATCGCAGGATTCCTTGCTCCATGGCCTTCTTGATCCCCAGGTTCGCGTCATGGCACATGCCCGCATCATCCCCGTGTAAAATCAATCGAATCTCTGCCTCCATCACCGGCGCTCCTTCGATTCCGAAGATCTCTATGACAAGAGCAAAAGCCACATTTTTTCATCCATTCCAAGTCTTCTCTTCTTTCTAGCAGAGTAGCACTGCTTCCCAGGATATGAAAAGTCACCCTGATTCCTTTCTTTGAAACCCAACGTGATGTACACTCTCAGTGAATTCAAAATGAAACCTGTTCTTCTGGTCAATGCCAATCTCATGAAACCCCTGGTGGGCCCCCTGGCGCTGGACTATCTCGGAGCGACCCTCTGGGCCCAAGGAATCCCTTTTGAATCTCTGGACCTGGCATTGGAGAAGGATCCGACTTCAGCCCTGGGTCGCGCATCTTCCCTGTACGATCCTGGTCTGGTGGCCTTGACGATCAGAAACACGGACGACTGTTACTTTGCCACGAAACATTTTCTCCTGCCAGAACAAAAAGAGATCGTGGATCTATTGAAGGTCGCTTTCGACGCCCCGATCGTGATTGGAGGGGCCGGCTATTCCATCTTTCCCGAGGAAGCGCTTCGGTTTCTCGAAGCGGACATGGGAATCAAGGGAGAGGGAGAATGGGCTTTACCCAGACTGGTCCATGCGATGAAAACAAAGGATTTCCATCGGGTCCCCGGTCTGGTATGGAGAGACAAGGACAAGATATTCCAGAATCCACCCGTAACAGGTGATCTGCGGGAGGCGAAACTGTCCCCCAGAGCTTGGGTCGACAATGCTTCTTATTACCGTTTGGGAGGCATGGCAGGCATAGAGACGTGCCGCGGTTGTTCCTGCCTGTGCGCCTATTGCGCGGATCCTCTGTCCAAGGGATGTGACGTTCGATTCAGAGACCTGGAAGACGTTCGGCAGGAAGCCGTCTCCCTGCTTCAACAGGGCATCGAACATGTCCATCTATGTGACAGCGAATGCAATCTCTCCGTGAAACATCTCGATAAACTTTGTCTCGTTTTCGCATCCTTATCGTCGCGTCTGCATTGGTATGCTTATGCAAAGCCACTTCCTTTCTCGAAGGAAATGGCTCGCAACATGGCCCGAAGCGGTTGCGTGGGAATCAATTTCGGTGTGGATTCGCTTCATGATGGGATCTTGGAACGATTGGGACGTCATCACAGGAAGGAGGACGTGATCCATGCCGTCTCTTACGCCAAAGAAGCCGGGTTACGTGTCATGATAGATCTCTTGCTGGGTGGACCTGGAGAGACAACCTACAGTCTGATCGAGACCCTGCAATGCGCCAAGGCCATGAAGGTGGATTGCGTAGGATTGTCCATAGGGATACGAATCTATCCCGGAACCCGTTTGTGGAAAGATCTCCACGAGAAGGATCTCATAGACGCAACACCTGGAGATTTCGCCCGCTTGAATCCAACTTTCTTTAAGAACCCAGGTCTTCCCGAGGACCTGTTGGGTTGGATCGCGGAGCAAATTCAGGAAGACGAGCGTTTTTTTCTGCCCGTAAGCGATGGTATGAATGGGTACAACTATGACGGAAATGAAAGGCTCGCGAAATCGATTCGAGAGGGGGCTCGTGGAGCGTTCTGGGACATTTTGCGCGGATAAAACAGCTATAATAAAAGGTCACAACTACGGTAACCCCTTGAAAAAAAAAGAGGATCCTTGATGTCCGGCACGGTAAACTTGACTGGCAGAACCTTGGGTGACTACGAGATCCTGGGCATTCTGGGCCGGGGTGGGATGGCCATCGTGTATAAGGCCCGTCAATTGTCCTTGGATCGATGGGTCGCTCTCAAGGTGCTCTTGCCCGAGTTCGCAAGCGACAAGCCTTTTGTGGAACGTTTCATTCGAGAGGCACGCTCAGCGGCCAGCCTGAGGCATCCCAACATCGTACATATTCATGACATCAATGAGATCGAAGACATTCGTTTCTTTGGTATGGAATACGTGGAAGGTCACACGCTTTCCGAAATTCTCCAAACCCAAGGCCCCATGCTCCCAGAACGTATCGTCCACATCGCCTGTCAAGTGATGAGCGCTCTGGCCTGCGCGCACGCTCAACAGATCATCCATCGTGATATCAAATCCTCCAATATCATGATCGACTCCAGCGACAGGATCACGGTAACGGACTTCGGTCTGGCCAAGCCAATGTACTCCCATGGAGTGACCCAGACCGGCACATTGATTGGAACCCCGGAATATATGTCTCCTGAACAATGCCTGGGTAAAGATGTGGACGAGCGAACCGATCTCTATTCCCTGGGTGTTGTGATGTATGAAATGATTACAGGCAAAATCCCCTTCGAATCGAATACCCTGCCTGGAATCGTCCACAAACAAGTATATGAACAGCCCAGACCCATTGAAGAGCTCCTCCCCCAGACACCGCAAAAACTGGTAAAAGTGGTTCACAAGCTTCTGGAGAAACGCAAAGAAGACCGTTATCAAACAGCGGAAGCGGTGCTTCGCGACTTGCAGGAGGGTTCAAGGCCCACACCTTTCCCGTCCGCCATCCCTGGTCCGGCCATCAAGGATATGGAAACCGTGGTGGCCGAGACGCACTTTCTGGAGGAGCTTCAGGAAAGCCAACCCCGCGCGTCTTGGGCCAAGTGGTTTGGGTTAGGAATCCCTGTCCTTATCCTGGCAGCTTTGGGAGCAACGCTATGGTCTCGGACGTCTCAGGATCCCGGTCCCATTCCTTTCATCTCCACGCCCACACCGATCCCAGAGAAAACCGCAATTCCCACACGTCCCACGGAAACGCCGACTCCACAGGATACAACATGGCGAATCTTGGTCCACAGTCAGCCTGAAGGAGCCGCCCTATGGATCGATGGTCAAGATACAGGAAAGAAAACACCGGCAGAGCTGGATATGACAGGTCAAACTGGGGACAAGCATGAGATACGACTCCAACTAGACGGCCATACGGAGACAACGGTTTCTCTCACCCTGGAGGAGGAAATGGAACCTTTTCATGTCGTTTTGGCAAGAAAAGAACCCACCATAAAACCTGGTTCGATC
>Ga0114946_10000301_pt1 | contig 31910 bp, 27 predicted proteins | sample WalLakDeSediment_FD_88676 | JGI IMG/M metagenome (GOLD analysis project Ga0114946, IMG submission 88676) | Lake sediment microbial communities from Walker lake, Nevada to study Microbial Dark Matter (Phase II) - Walker Lake 11/02/13 Deep Sediment | ecosystem: Environmental > Aquatic >... | reverse complement strand
GAACATCCCTGACGATGATTAATCCACCCCCCACCCTTATTCATCGTCCAAGAATTTATCGCCTTATCCTTCTGAAATTCTATATCAGTTAAATTGTCCGTGTGAGTCAAATTTCCGCTTGACTTTATTGTCAAATTTATTAAAGGGCAAAACCCTGAATTCATTCTTCTTTACTCAAGGTCAATGCCAGAAAAGAAGCAAAAACCACTAGCACCGCATTCATTCGAAAAATAGGCAGTAACCCCCAAATATCTGCTAAATACCCAGCAAACAACGTTCCCAGAGCCCCGCTGGTGAAGATATACCCAAGGATCAGTCCAGATGCCAGAGCCATCCCGGCTGGAATGTGACGCTGCCCTAAGACGACAAAGATAGAATGCACTGAGCCAGTCAAAGTTCCCGCTAACGGCACCAGCAAAAATAACCACAATGAAAGCCCTGTTTCAGCGATCAAAAACAATGGGACGCTTGACAGAATTAATGCGCCGGAAGCAACCCGTCGCTTTCCAAAACGGTCTGCCAGATTGCCGCCAACCACATTTCCAAACGCAGAGCCTCCCATGAAAGTAGCTGCCAGTAATCCATAAAATGTTGCTGATTGTCCCAGATCACTCAAATATTTGGGTAAAAATGTGATCATATTTTGCTGTACCCAGGCTTGAAAGAAGACCATTAATCCAAAAGAAAACAGCATTAGTGTATTTTTACGATATAGGCCATCTGTTGATCGGGTTGGTTTTTGGATGGGTTGAACAACCCGCAGCTCCAAACCAGGACGTAACTGCCAGGCTACATTCAATCCAACCGGGATTGCTATGGCAACAAAAACCAGCAACCCTGCAGGACCAAAGCGATCTAAAAGTGGTCCACCTGCCAGAGGTCCGATGAATAGGCCAACCTGCCCGAAAACAAAGAAGTATGATGTTGCAGTTGTCTCACGTCCAGACAGGTGGTTGCGCCCACTCAAGGTTGCTTGCATGGTTCCTGCTGGGTGAAAAGCTCCCGATCCTAAACTGGCAACGATCAGGAAAACCAGCGCAACCTGACCTGGGATTAATAAAGCCAGAGAGAAGAAAGCTGCCATCCATAGAACTCCTCCAGCTACTACCCAGCGAGCGCTAAATCGATCTGCCAGGTAACCGAAAAGAGGTTGAATAAGTGAGGCGCTGACAATGTAAACGGTGCTCACAAAACCAACGGCAGTGTTACTCAATCCCAATGGTCTGCTTAGGTAAGCCAGCAATACTGCCCGTAAGCCGTTGAGGGCATCTACAACCAAGTGACTGAAAGCAACAGAAGAGAAAAGGGCATCAAGGATAAGGGCCATTGGATTGGTAAAATAGTTCCTTCTACTCTTTTGTGAATTGGAATTGGGATATGCGGATCAACGTAAATATAATCCCCTATCAAGAATCAAGTTGTACACACCATCTGGGACGTAATAGCGGAAAGGTTTGCCGGCACGAATATTTCGACGGATACGAGAAGCGGAAATCTCAAGTAAAGGGGCTTCGACAAAGTTTATTTTTTGAGCTATGTCAGGAAGCGTAGAGTTAATTTCAGACAAGTTGACAGTATCACCTGGACGTCGCATTACACCCAAACCATGGCAATTATCCAGAAACTCGCCAGGTCGTTCCCAGGTGGGCAGATCTCTTAACGAATCGCCGCCCATAAGATAAATTAATTCATCTTGAGTGAACTCATCGGCCAGCATCCGCATCGTATCAGCAGCAAAATGAGGTGCTGGTCGGTCAATCTCAACCCTCGAAATTTCAAAGACCGAGTTATCAGCAATTGCAATTGAAAGCATATCCAGTCTGTCATCAAGGCTGGCAGCTGAGATACCGCCTTTATGGGGTGGATTAGGTGTGAGCACCCATAAGACCCGGCTTAAATCTAATTGATTGTATGCTTCTGAAGCCAGGATCAGGTGTGCAAGGTGAGGGGGATCAAATGTGCCCCCGAAGATTCCAATTTTCATAGTTCAAGGTAAGCGTGTTCAAACTTATGCAAGTTGGTCAGTCTTGCCATTCTAATTCATAGTCATTGACAAATACAGTATCACCATTTTGGACACCATGTTCTCTTAAAGCCTTATCAATACCCAGCTTTTCCAAAATTCGCTGGAAGCGGCGAACAGATTGGTCGTACTCCCAATATGTCATTGCAGCAGCACGTTCGATTGCTGCTCCATGAATACGCCAGCCTTGAGGAGTGCGTTCAATTTCAAATGCATTTGGGTCTGCTTCAGGTCGGTAGATTGGGATGTCTGCCCCAACTGTCTGCCGGTCTGTTTTAGCTTTCTCTTCCATCAATAATTCTGCCGCTTGATACAGCAGGGATCGAACATTCGTACCTGCCAACGCCGAGATAGCAGTAACTGGAAAGTGCTTACCTACGCCATGTTTGATTAATTCGGCTTCTATCACCGGCCAGCGATCATCGACTTCAGGCATATCAATTTTATTAAGAGCCACCAATTGTGGTTTTTTAGATAAATTCGGGTCAAATAAAGCCAGCTCAGCGTTGATCTGGGCATAATCCAGGAGAGGGTCTTCAGCCATACCGTCCAGGAGATGAATAAGCACACTGGTACGTTGGATGTGACGCAGAAAGGCGTGCCCTAAGCCAGCTCCTTTGTGAGCATCTTCAATCAATCCGGGTATATCCGCCAGCACCAGGGTGGTGTCTTCGTCAAGAACCGCTACTCCCAGGTTTGGTTCCAGCGTTGTGAAAGGATAAGGGGCAATTTTTGGTTTTGCGCGTGTAACTGCAGACAGGAAAGTAGATTTCCCCGCGTTTGGGACACCAATGATGCCAATATCTGCCAAAAGTTTGAGTTCCAGCCTCAAATTTCTTTGCTCACCTGGTTCACCGCGTTCGGCAACTCGCGGTGCCTGGTTTCTGGAGGTAGTAAAACGGGCATTGCCACGCCCGCCTCGCCCGCCTTTACAGACCAACAGGCGTTCGCCTTCGTCCACCAGATCACCCAAAACTTCACCAGTCTCTTCATCATACACCACAGTGCCGGGTGGTATGTTAATTACTAGGTCTTCTCCCGACTTACCTGTTTTATTGTTACCACCACCGCGCGCTCCGTCTTCAGCATTATATTTGCGTTGATATTGCAAATGGGAAAGTGTATTTAGTGTAGGTAGAACTTCAAAGACGACATCACCTCCACGCCCACCATCACCACCATCTGGCCCACCAAAAGGCACGTATTTTTCACGCCGAAAATGAACCACTCCATCACCCCCTTTACCGGCTTCCACTTTGAAACTTGCCTCATCAATAAATGGCATAATAACTTCGAAATTCTTTATCAATATTTCTGTGAATTCTTTTGCCCCGATCGATTATACCATCCGAATTACTTATCCATTCAATTTATACCATTCTGGTGATAGTTTGCACGATTAAAGTTTTCATGGTAAATTACAAACAAATAATTCATTAGCACTTCCACCCTGAAATCTAAAAAGAAATTTTCAAAATTCAATCTAAGACAAAATCCGGAGGCAACCATGGATACATCAGTCAAAACGAACCAACGTTTGCTTTCAAGGGGTATTCTTTACGCGATCCTGTATCTCTTCTTTTTTCAACTTTTGGCTGATTTTATTGAAGCCATTTATGCGTTCGGATTAATGGGTACAGGCATCCCAAATGAGATAGTCAGTGTCCTATTTCTGTTTTCCCCGCTTTTATTGCTCCTTTTTCGCAAGGGTTTTTCGGGAAAAGTTTTGCTGTCTCTGGGTGGCCTTCTCCTGATCACCAGACTAATGGAGGTTATGCTGGATACTCGTGAAAGAATGTTCATTTCGGGTATTGGCGTGGCTGTTTTCCTGTTGCTTTTTCCTGCAATTATTCACCGCATGAGTCACTATCGCGACCCTTTTAGAGAATTCAGCCTGGGAATTGGTCTGGTGATAGCCGTAGCTTTGTCTATCTTGTTTCGTGTTTTAAACTCAGGGCTGGACATTACCACAACAGGTTGGTATCAAATCATTGGCTGGATTCTGGCTGGCGCAGCTTTATTATTAATGATGACGGAATTCCTCACCTCAAAAGAAGACAGCATTAATAGCATACGGGGATTGCATGCCAGTTTTATTAAGATCACGATTTTAATCCTCGGAACTATCGCTTGCTTTACCTTGCTGTATTTTGCCTTCACCAGCTTGAATGTTATTGCCCGCTGGGTAGAATTCAACTATCTTATCGTTGTTGCGCTGGCCGTTATTGGGTTGAGCTTATTCGCATACTTGCTTGTATATAGAACCGGGTTTTCAGCTTTCCTCAAGCCGCCAGTAGTAATGGTCTGGAATCTGCTGTTCCTGATCTTCCTGGTATTGACGATATTACCTCAACAGATCCGTTTTCCAGTGAATCCAGACGCCTACCCCATTTATGAACCAACCCTGCCTCAACTTCACATCCTCCCTTTGGTTTTATTGCTGCTGTCTTTTCCGGTGATTTTCGTTAATTTTATAGTCTTCACCCAAGAGCTTATTGCCCTGAAACCAAACATGCGGGATCTGGCTGGAGGATTTTTCTTTGGATCGCTTTTCCTCTTAATCATGATCTTTTCGCATGTGTTCACCACAGTATATGATTACATCCCAGTGATAGGCCCTTTCTTCCGAGATAAATTTTGGGTTGTTTATCTGACTGTAGGAGTTGTTATGGTTTTACCTCTCTTATTCACAAGAGAGCGCGCCTTCGCTTTCTCCAGGCTCCAACCTCCGCCAGGATTTGCAAAAATCGTTTTACTGATTGGCGCAGCTTCTATCTTCGGAGTTTTCCTGACAATGGCAAAACCTTTTCCTCCTGCTGGGACAGCCAAGACTTTGAGAGTGCTGACATATAATATTCAACAGGGTTACAGCGATTATGGACAGAAAAATTTTGAAGGACAACTGGCTTTGGTAGAAGAAATCAATGCTGACTTGATTGGGTTGCAGGAATCGGATAACAATCGAATAGCTGGAGGTAATGCAGATATCGTACGCTATTTTGCCGACAAACTCAACATGTACTCATATTATGGACCTTCGCCAGTTACCGGAACTTTTGGTATTGCTCTGCTGTCCCGATATCCTATCGAGAATCCTAAGACCTTCTATATGTACAGTCAGGGTGAACAAACCGCGACCATCCATGCTCGGATTACAGTTGGGGACAAAACCTACAATGTTTTTGTTACCCATTTAGGAAATGGCGGACCAATCATCCAGCAAGAGGCGATTTTACAAGAGGTGGAAGGTAAAGACAATGTGATTCTAATGGGTGATTTCAACTTTAGACCTGATACGGATCAGTACCAGTTAACGTTAGATTTTCTTGAAGATGCCTGGATGTCAAAATGGCCTGACGGTGTAGACGATCAGGGCGTCCACCCTGACAGGCGGATCGACCACTTTTTCATATCTCCAAATATTCAGGTCCTGGATATTCGCTACATCTTCAGCCCAGCATCTGATCACCCCGCTTTATGGTTTGAGATCGGGCAGTAAGAAAACTACATAGCGGGAATATTCCGTTTTATCTTTGCATAGATTCCAGGGTCAAGAGCCAAGGAAGCTCCTTCAGCAGTACAAGATATGGGGTTGTCCACCAGGTAAGCTGGCACACCTAATTCTTTGGTCATGTATTTATCAATCCCCTTTAATAATGCCCCACCACCACACAACGCAACCCCACGATCGATGATGTCAGAGACCAATTCTGGTGGTGTTTTTTCCAATACCCGCCTGGCTGTTTCAACAATCGATTTAAGAGGGTCTTGCAAAGCCTCAACTACTTCGTCGGTTGTCAGGGTCAGGGGTCGTGGTAGACCACTGATCTGATCTTGGCCTTGAATTTCCACTACATTTTCTTCATCTTGAGGTACTGCGGCACCAACACTCAACTTTACATGCTCCGCAGTATTATGCCCAATGATTAAACCAAACTTTTTTCGCACATAGGAGGCGATCGCTTCATCAAGAAGCGTACCTCCAGCCCGCATCGATGCAGCACATACAATTCCATGCATAGCCAAAACAGCGGCTTGAGTTGTCCCACCCCCGATGCTGATTAACATATTTCCTGATGGAGTACCAATTGGTAAATCGATACCTAAAGCAGCTGCTAGAGGTTGTTGGACCAGGTAAGCATCCCGAGCTCCTGCATGCAATACTGCTTCATGGACTGCCCTGCTTTCAACGCTGGTTACTCCATATGGAACAGTAATCATAACTCGAGGTCTAAAAAACCGCATTGGTCCGCTGACTTTTTTAATTAAATACTCAAGTAATTTCTCAGTAACTTCATAGTCGGCAATAACCCCATTCTGGAGAGGCCGGGTAACTTCAATAGCCTCGGGGACACGTCCATACATTTCATGCGCCGCTTTACCTATTTCTACGATTTTCTGTTCGTAAACTGCAATCGCGACAACTGTTGGTTCTTCTAGAATAACGGTATTCCCGGCGGCAATCCTGGTGAACATCGTACCCAGGTCAATACCAAGATCTTTAGTGAACATTGCCATCGGTTAGTCACCCTCTCCTTCGCCGAAGCCAGGACGCCCACGCCCACGTCCACGATAACGACGGGCAGCTTCAAGCCTTAAATTCGAGCGGCGTAGAGCAGCCTCCATTTTCAAATAGGTATCGCTATCAGGTGGCGGTCCTTCTTTCAGCATCTCTTCGGCACGCTGGCGAGCAGCCTCTGCTCTGGCGGTATCGATTTCTTTCACATTCTCAGCCACGTCAGCAAGTACAGTGACCAGTTGTGGTTGAACTTCAACAATCCCACCAGCCACGGTAAAAATTTCTTCCTGGTCTCCCAGACGTACCTTCAGAATCCCGTATCTAAGGGTAGATAGTAATGGAGAGTGGCTGGGTAAAATACCCATATCACCATTTACACCTGGCAAAATAACAATATCCGCGTCTCCCTCGAACACTGTCCGGTCTTGGGATACAATTTCACATCGAATAGGCACGATTCACCTTCTTTTCCCCAATATTACCCAGCCTCACTGAGCTGCCGAGCTTTTTCAACAGCCTCATCAACGGTTCCAACCATCATGAAGGCTTGCTCGGGAAGAGCATCGTGCTCTCCATCCAGGATTTGACGGAAGCCATTCACGGTATCCCGTAGAGACACATAACGGCCTTCCAGACCAGTGAATTGTTGAGCAACAAACATTGGTTGAGAGAAAAAGCGTTCAATCTTGCGCGCTCGTGAAACGATTGTTTTATCTTCTTCACTCAACTCCTCAACACCAAGAATAGCGATGATGTCTTGCAAGTCTTTATAACGCTGAAGCACCTGCTGCACCTCTCGAGCGGTGGCGTAATGCTCCTCACCTACAATATTTGGGTCGAGAATGCGCGAGTTTGATGCCAGTGGATCAACCGCAGGATAAATACCTTTTTCAGAGATCGAACGCTCCAGGGCAATGGTTGCGTCCAGGTGAGTGAAAGTGGCAACTGGCGCAGGGTCTGAATAGTCATCAGCAGGTACGTAAATGGCTTGCATAGACGTGATCGAACCATAGCGAGTGGAAGTGATCCGTTCTTGAAGGTCTCCCATTTCAGTTGCCAATGTCGGTTGGTAACCGACCGCTGACGGCATACGCCCTAACAACGCTGACACTTCAGAACCGGACATACTGAATCGGAAGATGTTGTCGATAAACAAGAGCACATCTCGCCCCTGGTCTCGGAAGTACTCAGCCATAGACAAGGCGGTCAGTCCAACTCGCAGTCTAACCCCCGGGGGTTCGTTCATTTGTCCATATACCAATACTGTGTCCTTCAAAACCCCTGATTCGATCATCTCCCGGTACATCTGAGTCCCTTCACGCGTGCGTTCACCTACACCGGCGAAAACGGAGTTCCCTTTATGGACTGTGGCAATTGAGCGGATCAACTCTTGGATAATGATTGTTTTACCAACACCTGCGCCACCAAAAATTCCTGTCTTGCCACCTTTGGTGAAAGGAGCGATTAAGTCGATCACTTTCAATCCAGTCTCGAATACTTCGACCCTGGTTGCTTGATCCTCAAATGGAGGCGCCGAGCGGTGGATAGGATAGAATTCACTTGATTCGACCGGGCCTTTACCATCGATCGGTTCGCCTAAAACATTAAAGACCCGACCCAAAGTAACTTCACCAACCGGTACTTTGATTGGACCACCAGTGTTGATTGCTTGACGCCCACGTTGCAAACCTTCGGTGGTATCCATAGCCAGACAGCGCACCCAGTTATTTCCCAGGTGCTTCTGAACTTCCAGGATCAAAGGCTGCTCCCCATCTCGAGGTACTTCAACAGCGAAATAAATTTCTGGTAGTTGATCTGGGGGAAATTCAACATCAACCACTCCACCCAGGACTTGAATAATGCGGCCTGTTGCTGTCGCTTCTGTAACTGCCATTCATTCCTCCAACTTGTTCATTATCGACATTCGATCCAAATATTTATGTTCACGAGAGCGCTTCTGATCCGCCAACAATATCGATCATCTCGTTGGTAATGGCTTGCTGGCGAGCTTTGTTGTAATCCAAGGTGAGTCCCTCAGCCAGCTCTGTAGCGCTGTCGGTAGCATTTTTCATTGCCATCATGCGAGCAGCATGCTCACTTGCCAGCGATTCCAAGATAGCATGGTAGACCTGTAAGGCTGTAAACCGCGGTATGATTTCGTCTAATATTTGCGTTTCACTCGGTTCATATATGTAAGAAGCTGCCATTGTTTGCCTGGATCTACCAAAAGCTACAACTCGAGTGGCATTTTCATCAAACTCCAAAGGCAGCAGTTTCTTCATGGTGGGCACTTGCTTAAGCATGCTGATAAAATCTGTGTAAACCAGGTAGACCTCATCAGATTTTTCCATTAAGAACTCATCAACTGCCATGTTGCCGATCGCTGAGACATCAGCAAAATAAGGATCTGGTGGCAAATTGCTGAATTCCGCTATGATGTCCTTCCTCAACCGAAGAAGATAGTCACGACCCTTTTTGCCTACTGCCAGGAATCGTACTGGAACTGGATATTCGTTAAACTGTCTGAGGGCAAAACGTATGATGTTTGTATTATACGCAGCAGCCAGACCACGATCTCCAGTTATTAACACCACCAGGACCTGCTGAATCTCTGGTCTAATCGTCAAAAGTGGATGCGAAGTGTCACGCACTGGTTGTGCGGCGATGTGATTTAAAACTTGCCAGGCTTTTGTAGCATATGGCCTGGTTAGCAATACCGCCTGTTGAGCTTTGCGCGCTTTGCTGGCACTAACTGCCTGCAGGGCGCGTGTCACTTGCGCAATGTTTCTTACGCTTCGAATTCTGAGTTGAACTTCGCGTGCAGTAGTCATTTGTTATCTTGGATCCACCTGTCAGGGTCTTAGTCGATCGATTGCATAGCTAAAGATCAAATTTGCAACCCATTATTTTCCAATTATTTGTTCTCGCTCTTAAAACGTAGAATTAAACGATTCGATTGTCTGACGCAACCTGGTTTCAATATCATCGGTGATACGCTTCTCTTTAGCAATATCCTTGCCAATATCTGGGTGAGAGGTTTCAAAAAAGCGCAACAATCCAGATTTCCAGGCGGCCATACGATCCAAAGTAATCTTATCGGCATAGCCATTAGTACCCGCAAAGAGCAAAATCACCTGATTCTCTAGAGGGATTGGTTGGTATTGGAGCTGTTTGAGTATTTCCTGGAGGCGTAAACCCCGGTTTAATTGCGCCTGAGTAGCCTTGTCCAAATCCGAACCAAATTGCGCAAAAGCAGCTAACTCGCGGAAGGCAGCCATATCCAGACGCAGGCGACCAGCCACCTGACGCATGGCTCGTACCTGTGCGTCACCGCCCACCCTGGATACCGATAACCCTACATTGATGGCTGGACGAATACCAGCGTAGAAAAGGTTACTTTCTAGATAAATTTGCCCATCCGTGATTGAGATTACATTGGTGGGAATATATGCAGAGACATCGCCAAGCAAAGTCTCAATGATGGGCAAGGCTGTTAGAGAACCTCCGGAACCCTTGACCTGGGCAATTTTGTAGTTCTCACTACTTTCCATTTCATCCAATGCCTTTTCAGCATCATGGAAAGCACGTATGCCTTTAAATACTTTTTCATCGATACCATCTTCAGGACCAGCTTCTTCTTTATTGAAATCATTTGGAACAATAACAAATTCATCTGCCAGACGAGCAGCTCTCTCCAGCAAACGAGAGTGAAGGTAAAAAACATCTCCCGGATAAGCTTCTCTACCCGGTGGGCGGCGCAATAAAAGTGAGACCTCACGGTAAGCCCAGGCGTGTTTGGAAAGATCGTCATAGATAACGAGAGCATCTTTGCCCATTTCCATAAATTCTTCGCCCATAGCGCATCCAGCATAAGGAGAGATGTATTGCATAGCGGCTGATTCGTCTGCCGAAGCCACCACAACAATCGTGTAGTCCATAGCACCGCTGCGTTCTAATATATCAACCGTGCGCGCAATACCCGCTTTCTTCTGCCCAATCGCAACATAAATACATAAAAGGTCTTTTCCTTTTTGATTAAGGATTGTATCAATTGCAATAGCAGTCTTACCAGTTTGACGGTCTCCAATGATCAACTCACGTTGACCTCTTCCAATCGGCGTCATGGAGTCGATTGCGATAATGCCTGTCTGGACAGGAGTATCTACATCTTTACGGGCAACCACCCCTGGAGCAATACGCTCAACTGCCCGAAAGTTCTCGGTCTTAATTGTACCTTTGCCGTCAATCGGTTGGCCTAGAGCATTCACTACCCGTCCAATCAGGGCATCACCCACCGGCACTGAAGCAATACGACCAGTAGAATGTACTGACATCCCCTCATCGATTGCTGAGTAATCGCCCATGATAATTACGCCAACATTATCTTTCTCGAGGTTGAAGGCAATTCCCATCACCCCATTTTCGAATTGAACTAACTCCTGAGCGTGGATATCACCCAGACCATGTACCCGGGCAATTCCATCTCCAGCTTCGACGACACTGCCAACTTCGCGTACACCTAAACTGGGTTCGAAGGCTTCAATTTGCTTCTGCAAATCGGTAGAAATCATCGTAATCAGATCTGACATCTTACCTCCTGGTTCAATCTCCTTCCTGTCAGGTTTAATAAGGAAATTAATTCTACTGCAATCTTTTCTTTATGCTGTAAAACTTCTAACTGAATTTTCGTCCAATCGTTTGACCAATGCTACCAGTAATTTAACTGCATTATCATAATCCTCGCGATGGATAATCGAGCTGTCGGAGTGAATATGTCTGGCAGCTACACCAATAACAACTGTAGGAACACCAGTATCATGCAAGTGAATGGCGCCTCCATCCGTCGCTCCAGCTTCAACATACGAGGTTTGAATTGGAATACCCTGCTCCTTCGCAGTCTCCATAACAAGATCACGCAGCTTTAAATTAGGGATCATGCGAGCATCATAAATCAAGACAGTCGGGCCTTTGCCTAGTTCTACAGCAGATTCCTCTGGTTTGATACCAGGAACATCTCCAGCAATGTCCGATTCAAGAACAATCGCAACATCTGGGTTAACCGCCCTGACACTGGTTGTTGCCCCGCGTAAACCAACTTCTTCCATCACCGAAGCTACCCCAAATAAGGAATTAGGTAGCTCATCCTCCTGCAATGCTTGCAAGGTCGAGATGACCAAGCCTGTACCTACCCGATCATCAAAAGCCTTTGACATATACGTTTTACCACTTGCCAGAGAGATAAAATCAGCCCTCGGGACTACTGGATCCCCAGCTCTGATCCCAGCTGCTTCAACTTCTTCCTTACTGGTTGCGCCAATATCAATGTACATATCTTTCTTGACAACAACCTTATTCCGTTCGTCTGCTGGAAGGAGATGAGGAGGTTTTGCCCCAATTACCCCAACCACATCACCCTTCTGGGTTTTAATGATCACTCGCTGCCCCAGCAGGATCTGATCAAACCAACCTCCTAAAGGCAAGAATTTGAGAAAACCTTCTTTGGTGATATGTTTAACCATGAAACCGATTTCATCCATGTGACCCACAAGCATGACACGCGGGCTTTCAACATTACTTTTTACTTTGCAGATCACACTACCGATCTTGTCTTGAGAAATCTGACCCAACGGTTCCATGTGTTTACGAACCACGGCCCGGACAGGAGCTTCGTATCCGGGCACGCCATGTGTTTCGGTTAGTTCAGTTAATAACTGCAGTGTTGAATCTTCCATGCGAATAATTGCCTTCCTTTTAATCTCTTTAATTTTTAGCGGTCAAATGATAACTGAAAGAATCTATCCTGTCCAGTTATTATCATTTTCAACCGAGATCCCCCACGTTTTTTTCTGGAGGATGGCTTTCACCATTTTTACCCAATTGCTGCGAACGTTCATAAGCTGCCCAAATTGCTCGCGAGATGGCAGTGCGGAAACCGGCTTTCTCCAAATAATATAACGCTTCGGCTGAAGTACCACCGGGGGAAGTCACCTGATTGCGTAAGTGGGCTAGATGGACGTCATCCATGGCTTTGGTATAAAAGTCAACAGATCCTCGCACAGTTTGAGCTACCAGTTGCTCAGCTACTCTGCGTGGAAAACCAAGGTGGACACCAGCATCAACCATAGCTTCCATAAACAGAAACACATATGCTGGGCCAGTTCCTGAGAGTGCAGTCGCCATATCCAGGTATTGCTCTTCTTCCAGGAAGATTTCTTTACCCAAAGCACCTAGAATTTGACGAGACATTTGCCTCTGATCTTCAGTTACTGATCCTGCAACCGTCCAAATAGTGATCCCTTCCCCAATTTGCGCGGGTGTGTTCGGCATAGCTCTGACAACTGCTGGATGCAATAAAGCAGCTTGAATTTTCGCAATTGGCACGCCAGCCACGATTGAAAGTACCAACGCGTCTGGTTGGATTATCCCACGCATCCCATCCAAGACACTATTCAGGCGTTGTGGTTTTACAGACAGAACAACCACATCAGCGCCGCTGGCTGCTTTGGCATTATCCTTTTCGACTGCAATGCCATAACGATCTTTTAATAGCTGCAAGTGATTCTGGCGAGGACCTGCTGCTATCAACATCTCAGGCTTGGCTACTTCTTGACGGATCAAACCAGCAATCATGGCTTCAGCCATCACCCCAGGACCAATAAAAGCGATTGTTTTCTCTCTCATCAAGGATTAGTCCCTCTATGTTCCGAAGTATTGCAGCGCCAATACCAGGCGCGTCTCAACGTCATCAGGTGCATCCGCTGGAATCGATTGGATAGCCCTTTGAGCTTCAACCACGCTGTAACCCAGGCTGGTGAGCGCGTTCAAGACCTCACCGTCGACCTCCTTCAAACCTGGAACAGGTAAGATCCCATCTACCGCCTGGAATCGGTCTTGTAGATGAATCAATATCTTCTGTGCAGTTCGCTTACCGACTCCTGGAACGCGGCTGAACACCTCGGATTGTTCATTTAATACAGCCCGGCGAATTGTGTCAGGGTCTAGAGATGAGAGTATCGCCAATGCCAACCGCGGTCCAATACCATTCACGCCTAGCAGAAGTATAAACAATTCCCGCGCATCCAAATTCTCAAAGCCGTATAATGTTAGCGCATCCTGCCTGACAATCAGATGGGTATAAAGAAAGAGGTTCTCTCCAGTTCTCAGAGTGTTTTGTAGCGGACCAGGGATATGAACCAATACGCCAACACCCCCAACCTCTACGACCACACAACCTTCTTCAATTAACTGGATTTTCCCATTTATTGTCGCAATCATAATCAATCAACTTTCAATCAACCATTGCTGCCTTGAGTGTAAATGACAGATTGCAACTGCCAGAGCGTCAGCAGCATCATCGGGCTGAGGGGCTTGTTGAAGCCCAAGGATAGCTTTTACCATTTCTTGCACCTGATTCTTGTCGGCGTTGCCATATCCAACCACAGCCTGCTTAATTTCGAGTGGTGTATATTCTCCTACTGGCAACTTCTCCTGGGCAAGTGCCAGCAAAGTCACCCCACGAGCCTGACCTACGCTAATGGCTGTTCGTACATTACGTTGGAAAAACAATTTTTCCACTGCCCCGCATTCAGGATGGTGTTGAAGGATTATCTCATGCAGACGTTCAAAAAGCTGATGTAATCTCTCAGGCATGTCAAGGTTTGACGGAGTCGAAATTACACCATAATCCACTGCCGTCAAACTCCCATCCTCATTCTCGCGTACCAACCCATATCCTGTAGACGCTGTCCCAGGGTCAATGCCTATTACCAGCATTTAGGTTCAGGTGGTCTCAATTTTTGACAGAATCTCGTCGGAAACGGCGAGGTTGGAGTATACGTTCTGAACGTCGTCCAACTCTTCTAATGCATCCAGCAGCTTCAGCACCTGCATGGTCTCTTCAACTTTGAGCGTTAACTCATTGACAGGCAACATACGCAGTCCAGCCTCTTCTGGCTGTATGCCTCCAGAATTCAATGAATCGCTGATCGATTTGAAGGTTTCGACCGGACCAATAATCTCAATCAAATCTAGACCGATAATGACATCATCTGCACCAGCATCTACTGCCAGTTCAAAGACCTGGTCAGAGTCAATGCCATTAAGCATGACAGAAAAATATGCTGCCCGGTTAAACTGCCACGAGACTGACCCACCTTCACCCATACTGCCACCATAACGATTAAGAACGTGACGGATATCGGCTACAGCACGATTTCGATTATCGGTGACGCATTCAATCATTAAGGCGATACCATGAGGGGCGTAACCTTCATAGTAAATCTCTTCCAAAGCACTGCCGTCTTTGGAGGTTCCTGATCCCCTGGCAACAGCGCGCTCGATATTATCTTTAGGCATGTTGTTTGCCCGGGCACGGTCAATTGCCAGCCTGAGTCTTACGTTTGCATCAGGATCCCCACCACCAATTCGAGCTGCCAGGGTAATTTCTCGTGCCAAACGGGTAAACAGTTGACCTCTTTTGGCATCGGCTGCCCCCTTTTTTCGTTTAATCGTAGACCATTTTGAGTGTCCGGACATTGATTTATTTCTCCAGAAAAAATTATACCACCAGCACCGCTTCTCCAGAGATTTGACTGTGCTTGAGATCAATCAAAACCTGGTTTGCATCTTCCAGTGCATAAGTTGACACGGTAGCCTGTACCGGTATTTTGGCTGCTAATGCTAAGAAATTTACCCCATCCTGGTATGTTGCGTTCGCAACGCTGCGAACAGTGCGTTCTTTATAAAGCAGTTCATATTTCATTTCTGGTATTGGCGAAGTATAGATAGCATTGATAGCCAGAGTACCAGCAGGCCGTATTTTAGCCAGGATCAATGGCACCAGCTGACCTGATGGAGCAAAGATTATTGCTCTATCGAGCAATGCTGGTGGCTCATCTTCCGCGCCACCTACCCAGGCTGCCCCTAGTTCAAGAGCATGTCGCCGGTGATTATCGGAACGCGTAAAAACATAAACCTCACACCCCCAATGAAGAGCAACCTGGATGGTCAAGTGTGCGCTGGCTCCAAAACCAACCAGACCCAATCGTTCACCAGGTTGAACATCTGCTTTGAGCAAGGACCTGTAACCAATAATACCCGCGCACAGCAGCGGTGCGGCTTGTAGATCTGATATACCTGCGGGTATGGTCAAAACATAACTGGCTTCTGCAAGCATATATTCGCTGTATCCACCATCCACATGGAAACCAGTAAAACGCGCCTCAGGACATAAATTTTCTTCCCCCCGCTTACAAAACTCACAAACGCCATCAGCCGAGTAAAGCCAGGGAACACCGACTCGTTGTCCAACCTCGAGTCCGGCTGGTCCTACACCCACTAAACCGGGTCCTAAAGCATCAATAATTCCTACTACCTGGTGTCCAGGGGTAATCGGTAAAAGTGGTGGGTGAATATCCCCTTCTACCGTATGCAAATCTGTGTGGCAAACACCGCAATTGATAACTCTTATGCGTACCTGACCGGGGCCTGGATCAGGTATGGGTAGATCTATCAAAGCCAGGGGTTTCTCTACTACAGGCTTTTGTTCAAACAAACGCATTGTCCGCATACTACATTTCCTCACCTCGAATAAAAGCTTCGGTCATCTCTCTTGCAATCTCATCTTTGAACTGTTTGGGTGGAGTCTTCATAAAATATGCGGAGGGACCTATTAATGGTCCGTTGATCCCCCGGTCCAAAGCCAGTTTGGCGCAGCGGATGGCATCAATAATCACGCCAGCAGAATTAGGTGAATCCCAGACCTCTAGTTTGGCTTCCAGGTTGAGGGGCACATCGCCAAAGGTAGTCCCCTCCATGCGTACATAACACCATTTTCGATCGCTCAACCAGGGCACATAATCGCTTGGGCCTACATGGACATCATCAGCAGCCAGCGGATATGGCAGCATACTGGTAACAGCCCCGGTTTTTGATATTTTCTTTGACTCAAGACGGTCACGATCAAGCATATTTAGAAAATCGGTGTTGCCACCAAAATTAAGCTGGTAGGTGTGATCCAACCTGACACCACGATCAACGAACAAGCTGGTAAGTACTCGATGAAGGATGGTTGCACCTACCTGACTCTTGATATCATCTCCAACCAATGGCAGATTGCGCTCACGAAACCGGTTTGTCCAATAATCCTGACTGGCAATAAAAACAGGTATACCATTGACAAATGCACATCCAGCCTCTAATACCTGTTCTACATACCATTTCGTTGCCATCTCTGAGCCTACCGGCAGAAAATTCACCACAACATCAGTATGGGTATCTTTGAGAATTCCTACAATATCGTCGGTTGGTCCAGGAGCTTTTTTGACAATCTTGTAAAGATATTTACCTAAACCATCATGGGTCATCCCCCGCCAGACTGGAACATTTAAATTTGGGACATCTGAAAATTTTTGGGTATTGTTAGGGAAAGAAAAAATGGCTTCTGAAAGATCTTTACCGACTTTTGTATCAACAACATCAAAGCCAGCAGTGAATTCGATGTCTCGTATGTGATACCCTCCCAGGTTTGCATGCATAATTCCTGGAATCGCTTGATCTTCTGCAGCGTCTTTGTAATACTGAACGCCCTGAACCAGGGCAGAAGCACAATTTCCAACGCCAACAATAGCTACACGCACTTTCTGGTTGTCTGTCATCCATATCTCCTGAGTTTTGAAGTTTGTAATTTAAATTGAGTATATTCAAGTTAGATACTTGATATTCTCTTAGTGATAAAATCGTAACACATAACCCCTCCATTATAATGGCGATAGACTGTCTATTCCAGGTTAATTACTGGTCAGGGAGAAATTCATGGTAAAAATTAAACAAAAACTTCTACTGGTCTTATTCTTGGTGGTTTCACTTAGCGGTTGCGATTCGCTTGAAGGCTTAGGTAAAGGGCTGAGTGACGTCTTTAAGTCTATCAAAGTCCCTTTACCATAATAAAACGAGTTATTTCTAAGAAAGGCTTGGCATAAAACCCAGGGCAACTTGTCAAAGTGTATTCTGTGGTTTATAATGCAGCTATTCGGGGCGTGGCTCAGTCCGGCTAGAGCGCTGCGTTCGGGTCGCAGAGGCCCCCGGTTCAAATCCGGGCGCCCCGACTTTTCTAGTAAGGATTAATTAACACCCAGGGTGGATTAATAGCGATAACCAAAAGCGATTTGAAAGCAGGCGTTACGCCTATCCTGATGATCAAGTTAAATATGCCTTATCCATTATCTCCAGTGTATGGTATACCGGCAAAGAATTGCCAGATTCATTCAGATATTTATTTATCTGTACAATACAGCCAATATTTCCGCTAACAACTGCCTGTGCCCCTGTTTCAATTATATTCTTTACTTTGCGCGTTCCTAACTGACGGGCAGTATTGGGCTGTTCCAGGTTATACGTTCCGGCTGAACCGCAGCAAATATCGCTTTCAGCAACCGGCACCAATGTAACTCCTTCAATCTGGCTGAGCAAATTTCTTGGAGCAACAGTAATGCCCTGGGCATGTGCCAGGTGGCAGGCATCATGATAAGCCAGGATAATTGGCTCACGAAAGACTGGTGCCTCGACCAAACCCAATGTATCCAAAAATTCTGAGACATCCTGAACACGGCTCGAAAATTCTTTTGCAGTCTGTTCCTGCTCCGTGCCCATGAATAATAGCGGGTATTCGTGCATGGCTGACCCACAACCAGCAGCATTTGTAATCACTGCATCAACGTCTTTCGGGAAGACCTTTATGATCTGGGAAGCGAATTCGCGAGCCTGTTTGCTCTCGCCAGTATGTACCGCTAAACCACCACAGCATCCTTGATTTGATGGGATAACCACTTCCACGCCATTTCTAGAAAGCACCCGCAATGTAGCCCAATTAATGTCTGGGGACAGGGATTGCTGGACACAACCAGTCAGCAAAGCCACTCTAGCTCGTCGTTTCCCAAGCGCAGGGTAGATTTCAGGCAAAGGGATAGAAGGTGGAAAAGCTTCTGGAAGCAGATCAATCATGCCACTAAACTGCTTTGGCAGCAAACCTTTAAATGGTCTGGATATACGCCCCATCTGCGCCGCTACCCGGAAGCGACCAGGATATGGTAGTGTCCCCAGAATAACGCGCCTGGCTAACCGGTCTCCAAGTGGTCTTTTTCGTCGTTCTTGAGATAATGCTCGGAAAGGAGTGACCAGTTCTCCATATGGGACACCCGATGGACAAGCTGTCACACAACTGAGGCAGCCCAGGCAGCGGTCTACAAACACCAGAGCGTCTTCCAGCTCAACATTCCCCTCCAGTACAGACTTCATCAAGATGATTCGTCCTCGTGGCGAGTCCATTTCTTCATTCAGGACGATATAGGTTGGGCAAACTGGCAAACAAAATCCACAGTGAACACATTTTTCCACCGCGTTGGCCATGACTTTACCAATAGCACCAAACTGATCTACTTCAATGTTGTGCTGCATTCTATACCTCCACCCAACGTCCTTGGGGATCCAAAGCTTGTTTTACTCTCCTGGCAAAAGATTCACCTCTGCGAACACCTAACTGGCTGGCAGGTTCTTTTCCCCCCACTACCAAACCTGAAAGATCAAGCTGATTCAAAAAACCGTCCAGCACTTCAAGGGATCCAGGCCAGGCAACCCACGCAAGGTTAGCGCCTACGCTGTAACGGCGTAACGCATCAGCCTGGTCAAGAATTGCATCCAGCCTTAAGACGCGGCGATACGTCAACGGAACTTTAACCAGTGCATAATCTGCCGGTGCCCATTTAAAATGTCTTTCATCCCACCAAAAATCACGTTCTTTCTGCCCTTCAATTGCTTCACCATGCCCAATCAGGTCTTTGAGGCGATCAATCCGTTTGAGCAATGTATCTGCTGGACCACCCAGGCGAGCCAGCAACAAGGTTTCATCGGATAAAGGTTGTACCTCTAGAGCATAAAGATCTAAAGGGGCAGTACTGACCTTAACCATGGCTTCCAAGGCGTGCTTTAAATCCGAGAAAGATGATTTTATTGTGATAGTCCCGTCTGGTTTGGGAAATACTTTAAAGCTCAACTCAACCAGTGCTCCATAACCACCCAGACTTCCTACCATCAATTTGGCTAAATCAAACCCAGCAGCATTTTTTACCACTCGCCCACCAGCCCTTACCAATCTTCCCTGGGCGTCAATGAAAGCTACCCCGAGCAGGAAATCTCGCACTCCTCCATACCTGAATCGACCAGGGCCACTCAAACCAGCAGCAACTGTGCCACCCAAGGTAGCACCTGCGGCAACCAATGGCGGGTCAAAAGGTAAGAACTGGTTGTTTTCAGCCAGTTGTTCTTCTACCGCCTCAAGACGGGTCCCAGCCAGGGCAGTGAATGTAAACTCTGCTGGCTGATATTCGATCATTCCGGATAAGCTACTCAGATCGATTACTGTTGTTTCCGGACGTTTGGCGCTTAATGGTTGTTTACTACCCCCACCTTTCACCATCAGCCTTTGATGTTGGGTAACAGTTGCCTGTAGCTCTTCAATGGAATTGGGTTGAATGTTCATAATTACATACCTTCAGGAAACATCTTTCCACGGTTAGACAGACCAGACGGGTCAATTTGTTGGTAAATGGCGTGCATAACCTCCAAATCCGTCTGTGAGAACATAACTGGCAGATAAGCTCTTTTTTCCATGCCGATTCCGTGTTCGCCAGTAATTGATCCTCCCAACTTGACACATAATTCTAAGGTCTCAGAGGCTAATGCTTTTGCTCGTTTGAGCGCACCTGGCTCACGACCATCAAAAAGGATCAACGGATGCAGATTTCCATCTCCAGCATGAAAAACATTGGCTACTCGCACGCCATATTCTCTGCTCAGACGTTGGATCTCAGCCAGTGCTTCTCCCAATCGGCCGCGTGGCACAACTCCATCCTGAACGAGATAATCCGGGCTGAGCCGACCAACTGCTGAGAAAGCACTTTTGCGACCTTTCCATATGCGCATTCGGTCAGCTTCGTCCTTGGCTATGCTTACTTCGTATGGAGCAGAAGCGTTGATCACCTCCATCAAGGCTTTAAACTCCTGCTCCACTACTTCTGCCTCTCCGTCTAGTTCAACAATCAACAAACCTTGAGCATCGGCTGGGTAGCCAGCTTGCACCGCTGCCTCAGCAGCCTGAATTGCCAGGTTATCCATAATTTCAATGGCACCAGGTAACAACCCTGCCGCGACAACCTGGGTAACTGTATTTCCAGCAGCCTCAAGCGAGTGATATGCAGCCAACACTGTTCGAAATTTCTCTGGTTTGGGCAATAATCTTAAAGTAACCTCGAGGGCAATTCCAAATAATCCCTCAGAGCCGACAAATAAACCTACCAGGTCAGGCCCGACACTTTCCAGGCTTTCACTTCCAAGATGGACGACCTCTCCATCCGGCAATACTACTTTCAGACCAAGCACATGGTTACTGGTCATGGCATACTTCAAGCAGTGTGCTCCACCGGCGTTGAATGCCAGGTTGCCACCAATCGTAGCAATTAGCTGTGAAGATGGGTCGGGAGCATAATACAAACGATGAGGTGCTGCTGCCTGACTGATTGATAGGTTTACCATCCCCGCTTCGACAACCGCCAGGCGCTGCTCTGGATCTAATCGGACAAGGCGGTTGAGACGGTTTAAGGCAATAACAATCCCTTCAGGTACTGGGAGAGACCCACCAGATAGGCTGGTTCCACTGCCACGCGCAACAAAAGGAACACCCCAAAGGTGACACATGCGCACAGTCTCAATCACCTCATCCTGGGTCTCTGCCAGAACAACCGCCTGAGGGCGAGCCTGGTAAGACGTCAGGGCATCACTTTCAAATGGCGCTACCTGTGCCGGTGATGTCAATAACCTTTCAGGTGGATACAGTTTCTTAAGATCGATTAACAATGAGGGGAAATCCATAAGAATGCTCCTGGGAAGAACGAAATAAGAGCCAGGGTTCCAATTATGATTGATTATATGCGAAAATCTCTTGATAATCCACAATCTTAAAGAGACTTAAAGGGTTCTGGTGACCTTACTTAAACCACGTGGATTATCAGGGTCATAGCCTTTGACCAATGCCAGATTCAGCGCCAAAAGTTGTCCAGGGATAACGGTTACAATCGGGGATAACCATTCAGGTAAATTTGCAGGCAGAGGGATGGAATGCTCTAGCTCATTGATTATCTGATTATCGTTTGAAATGACTGCTATCTCAGCCTTGCGTTCAATAATTTCTAAAATCATAGCGTGCATATCAGCCATGGCAGGCCCCTTGATACCTATTGCTATAACCGGAAACCCATCTGCCAGCATTGCAATTGGCCCATGGCGGAAATCTGCAGCCGAATAAGACTGAGTTAGCATATAAACCAACTCTTTAATTTTCAGGGAAATTTCATAGCTGGTGCATAAATTAAAACCTCGACCAACAACAGCAAGATGATCTTTTGCTCGCCACTGCCAGGCAATCGTTTCGATTGCCTTATGCACACCCAGTGCCAGTTCTAAATGATCACCAACATATATAAGGTCATCGATCAAATCAGGGTCATTCTTCCAGCAGGCAGATAATGTTGCTATCGCCAATAATTGAGCAGTATATGTCTTTGATGCAGCTACACTCAGCTCTTTACCTGCGTCAGTAAAGATGATATTTTCTGCCACTCCTGCAATCGGTGAATCAGGTTCATTGGTAATTGCCAGGGTCAGTGCGTCCTGATTTCTGGCTTCTTCTAAGACTGCCAAGATATCTGGTGACTGCCCTGACTGGGAAATCCCAACGACCAGGCTATCTCTCAGGTCAGGTGTTTGTCGATAAAGGGTTGTAAGTGATGGCATTGCTAACCCTACTGGCACTCTATTGATCGCGCTGAAAAGATACTTTGCATAAATTGCAGCATTATCCGATGTGCCCCGGGCAGCAATCAAGATAAACCGTGGCTTTCTGGCTCGTAAGATTTCCCCCACAAAGGCCACCTCAGTCATTCTTCTTTTCAGAAAATTACTGATCACCTGCGGTTGTTGATAAATTTCTAGTTCAAAATTTGATTTCATATCCATACTGTCCAATTCATGGTTTGGTTTTCTATGTAATTCACCTGCCCCTTTTCAAGAATGCTGATACTCCTGCGTTCACGAAACAAACCATAAAAATCATTAAATAATATCTCTATGTGCCTATTCTATCAAAAAATTAATTCACCTGGTTCTCTATTCAGTATTGCTGAATTTTATCGTTGATCTGGTCAATGTGAAAACATTATAAGAAAAATGGAAACCTTTCATCTTGTAATTTGACTTTGACAGAAGCACAAGTTAATTTGCGCACTCACAACGGGAAATAAGATGGAAAAGATTTGGACCAATATCATATTGGAATAGTTCCTGGGAATCTGCAAGAAATAATGTAACAAATCTCACTCATCTTCGTTTAACTATATGGTAGCTCTCATCGATCCCACAATCATTGCCCGCTACTACAAACTCCCTGGAAAAATCCAGGGAGTTTGCTTTTTTCCTGGATCATTTCAACAACCAAAGTGCGAATAGTATATAATGAGATAAAGCAATAGATAGAAAGGAGAATTATTATGGAAAAAGAAACTAATCCCTGGAAAGGTTTTTTTGTTGGCATGTTAGGCGGCATGTTTGGACTGCTGGCAATGCGTTTTTACTGGCAGCGTATTGCACCTCGTGTCCTTCAATCGGCTGAAGAGCGAAATTTACTCACAAATTCCATTTGTGATGACGATGCTTTCGATGATGTGTCGATTTACGGTCCTCAATACCAGAAAGGCGAGTCCGCTTATGCGGTATTTGGACGAAAAATATTCCGATTATTCACTGGTCGCGAACCCCGTGCCAAGGAAACTAAGTCGATGCTTGAGAATCTAGCCCTAATGGATTTTGGTATGAGTCATGGGGGAATTTACGGTGCCATTCAAGGAAAAAATCCTGGTTTAGATTTAAAAGGTGGTTTGCTTTATGGTTTGACATTATGGCTTCTATATGACGAAGCAATGTACCCTCTGCTAGGCTTGCAACCAGGACCTTCAGCCTCCAAACCAGTCGATCATCTGAACCGTCTCGGAGCTCACCTGTGCTATGGTGGTGCGACATCCTTATCCACCCAGGTCCTTTACAGGCTATTCTGAGAGAAAACCGAACCTATCACAAAAATTCAGGAAGTAGAGGCTTTAAGAAAGATGCCTCTACTTCCCATCACCACTTACCAGTAAATAGTTTAGAACCAATAAGAACCTAAATCTCCCACCTGAAACTCCACTTATACTTTCTCTACTCTGACCAGGCTATCATAAAAAACAGCACTACCCCCCACTGTATCGCTTAGTGTTGTATTTTTCAGGAATGGGTCAACTCGCATGGCTGCATTAGCATGGATGCCAGCCCCTCTCCTAGATTCTCCTTGGATGGTTTTCCCATCCACCTGGACATCTCGGGATCCATAAGCCCAATGGCCAAAAGATAGAGAGAATGAGATGACACCAGGTCGAATCCCTTGCACGACTTTGATCTTCCCAATCATGTCCTTCTTCTGGTCATTGCCAAGGTCCCAGATGCCTTGCGGGTTGTCTGGAGAGACTATGCGCACTTCATCTCCGTCTTGCAACCGGCGGGCCTCAGCATCAATAGAATTCATCAAGATATAATTCTCTGGCATGGTTGCCAGTAACCAATAATTACCAGGGGTACGGCTTTTCGTGTGGCGGACATCCCGATAAGTAATTAATTTCAAATCAAAATTGTTGCTCTCATCCTGTAAGACTGTGCCGTCATACGTTGTGCCTGGTTCAAGATATCTAGCATAACCTGCAAGGCTTTCACCGGTACCTGAATGCTTAATGCCAGCTGTCTTTTCCAGATACATATTTACCTGCTTTCCAAAACGAACTCCTAAGGGTACGCTACCATTTGCCCCAGGAAAGAGATCCAGATCCTGATATACCTGTTCGTATCCCTGGAAACGACCACCTCGATTGAGCACAGTGACCACTTTTGGCCAGGATTCTCCCGTTATGCGTTGCCACCGATTTGGATCAAAAACAGCTGGTGGCAGATGGAGCCGGCTGGCCAGGAAGGTGCGAATTTCGTCTGAGTCTGCATCCTGGACCGCATCTTCAGCACCTGGTTTTTCTCCATATGCCAGGTTCGCTATCATGCGCAAATACAGGTCATCTGGATGAGTAAAATCTGTCCCATCTCCCAACCCATTGGCTCCAAAGTTGGGAAGCCCAAGTTTTTCTGCCAACGCAAGCAAGAGCGCCTCCCACTGAAGTGCCATATCTTGCCCATAGACCTTGACTGTCCCGGTCAATGGGGCAATCACAGGTTGGCGCACTCCCTGTACCCTGAAAGTGACAGAAGGATGGCTGCCGCTGAATTCCCAGCGTTCCAGATAGGTCACATCTGGAAAAATATAATCAGCATACATGCTTGTCTCGCCTACTACGATATCACTGGCTACTAATAATGGGATCTTTTCAACATCTTGCAGAATTGGAATCCAGGTATTACCCGCTGGTAATGAATATACTGGAGACGCCATGTACATAAAAGCCATCTTAATTGGGTAAGGATACCCATCATCTGCCGATGTCAGGATTTCCTGATAGATGTCTGAGGCAAGCGGATACCAATTTCGTTTTGCTGGATAGGTACCATCGAAAAGAGTTGAATCTTCATATTTGACATCGTGTCTTACAAGGCTGATTCCAAAAGGAGTCAGTGCCCCAGGGTTCATCTTACTTATTGGGAATGGTTCACCAGCTCGACCTCCACTGATGTCGTAAGTACTTGGCCAGCTTTGACCACCGCGCCAGTCATAATTCCCAATTAATAGAGCCAGGTTATACCAGGCTAACACGTTGTAATAACCATTGGTATGCTGAGAAACTCCCCGATGAACATCTACAGAAGCACGTTTTCCATGAGAAGTGAACTCCCTGGCAACTTCAATCAGGTCATTTACACGTAATCCACTGATTTCTGACCATTCTTCAAGTGAATGCTCGTTGGCAGAATCCGCCAGAATTTGGAGGCTGGTCTTGACAGTGAATCCACCCACCTGGGTGTTTACTAACACCTGCCCTTCAACTGGAAACTCACCATCGTTAGGATCAAAGAGAGTTGGTTGTCCACCTTCATCCAAGACCACAAAAGGATCGGTTTGAAAAACTCTACCATCATTGCCCAGATATTCTACAGAAACTTGACCGTCTACTTCTTTTTCTGTACGAGCGGCCAGGTTGAGTTCGCTACCCCTGAGGAAATTCCCAGGTTGACCGTTGTCAACTTTGACCAGCCAGCATGCATTCGACCAGGTTGGCTCTTTATCCGCTATGGCAGCGGCTTTATTGGCATTGGAAAGGTAACGGACATCAAATCTTTGGTTCTCGATGATCCACTGGATCATTGCAAGGGCAGCCGCTGCTTCAGTCCCGGGTTTATTAGGCATCCACTTCCAGGCTTTGCCAGCAATCTTCGAAAGGCGTGGATCAATCACGGCAAATTTGAGCCGTCCATCTGCCATACGGTCAACAATTCGTGGTACCCGGTTTGTCACCCCGTAGTTCCCCTCAAAGGGTGAAGCCCCAACAAAGATCACAAACTCTGCACTGGCAGTATCTGCCATCCAATAGCTTTTAGAACCACCGCTCCAGCTTTTTCCATCCCACTGATCACTCATCGACTTACCAGCAAAATATAAACTTCCCTGGCAGACCGTAGTATGTCCATGACGGTTTGTGCTGCCCAGGCCTGAACCAAAAAAGCGGTGCACAAAATCCCCCCGACCAGCTTTCTGGCGACCCCAGAAATACAAAATCTGGTTGTTTTTCGGGCCAAGGTCTGGATGATCAGGATCAATCATTCCTTCCAGATAGTCAGCATGATCAAGCTTAAACTTCTCCACCAGTTCTTGTTTCTTAGAATTATCTTTTTCAGACAAAATCTTCTTTACATCATCCCCCATTGCCTTCATCACCTGGGTGTCTCGGATAGCCCAAAGCTGATTAAGCCCCTCGATATTACGGTTTTCCTCTCCTGGAATGTGAGCAAAAAGGTTGCCACCTTCTACGATTTCACCAATCGCCTGTTCAAATGGAATAGTTATCCACTTGTTTTCTCCACGTTTGCCTGCCCGCTTAAGCACCTTTACCAGGCGGTAAGGGTCGTAAAGAGTTTCAAGGCCAGCCTGTCCTCGTGGGCACAATACACCATCAACAGGGGCAGCTGCACTTATTGGGGTGTTGTAATCCAGGTGAGGTACCAAGTTCCAGGGGGAATAAGGATTTCCCTCGATTTTCCCCACTGCACTCACCTGATCGCTACCCACTTTGCTGATTATTTTTGCCTTTATCCCACATTGGGTATTACATTGCTGGCAGACTGAATACAACATATTCTCGACCTGAGAAAGGTTGTAATCACTTCCCAAATTATCAGCCAGGACCTGTTCTATCTGGGGCATAGCTCCCAAAAAAGCTGCTGCACCACCTGCGACTGTAGAGATTTTTAGAAAATCTCTACGGGTTAACTTACAGCCAGAATTTTGCTCAGTTGCCTTATTTTGATCAGACATTTTTACCTTCCTTCCCAACATAATCTTGATGAGGTCGCATCCAGAGTACCAGGTAGCCAAATAAGAAAACCAGGAACCCGAAAGCCAGCGCAAAAATCGTCAATAACCACTCTGATAAAGTTGGAAAATAACTGGCTGACAATCCAGGCCCAACATAAGCTGTCACCAAACCAGGCTCAACAACCTCAACAGCCAGTTGAGGTGGGATTACAATATTAAGCGGGACAGCAATGAAAGTAACAATCAGCAAGATTGAGGCTATTCCTATCCGCTGCACGCTGGGTTTTCTGCTAAGCAATAACCCAATCGGAACAATTACACCCAGGCCAATGTGGAAAATCCAGAAAACCCACCAATATGGCCCAAACAGAGTCAAATGAAGCGCACTGGCTTGTGCTGGAACACCTGGGTAGAGGATAACAAGACCGCCCAAAGTTGCTGCGACCAGTCCAATAATCAAAAACCCTAACAACAACTGCCCCAGGCGCCTGGCAGTTTCAATGTAGGCCGCTTCGCGTTTTCCAGGCCAGAACCAGATAAACTGGAAGGTCAATAAACCTGTGCCGGCCAGCAGGGCTGAAACCAAGAAGTAGATTGGAAGGGCACTACCTTGCCAAATTGGTCGTGCCAGAACCACGCCAAAAACGCTTCCAGCAATCACAACCAGTGCCACACCTAAAGGCAAACTAAAATAAGACAGCCATACTCCAACTTTTTTCAACAAACCCTGCTTAATTTTGAATTCAATAGCTAATTTCGCCAGTAACACGACCATATAAACTACGTGTAACCAGATCATCCAGGTCATTAAAGACCCCCATTGAGGGTAGACCAGCACGTACCATGCTCGAAAAGGGTGTCCTAAATCCAAGCCAATCAAGATCAAAGCCATTGCCAGAATGGCTAAGGCTGAAAGGTATAAAGTACGTGCCATGCCTGGCAAAGCCGAGTTCCATTTGAACACATAAATTAATAACGTGAAAACAAGTAGTGAACCAACCTCTAACCAGACAAAATATTCATAGGTTGCAACCCAGATTCCCCAGGGAACAAATGAACCAAGATCGGTCAGGCGAAGCCCATGGGCAAAACGGATATATAAACCTACGCTGCCGATAATTAAACCGATTAACCCCAAAGCCCACCAGATTCTCTCAGGCCGGCGGCCTCTTGCCACAGAACCACTCTTTTCATCCTTGTTTGCTCCGGGGTCAATTTTGTTTATTTGATTTTCTTCTGTTGACATCATCAATCTCCCTTAAACCAAGTAATAAACCTGTGGTTCAGTGCCTAATTCTTCCCGTAAACGCATTACATTGGGTCGAGCAATCAACTCAGATACCAGGCTTTCTGGATCGTTAGCATCACCGAACAAGGTTGCGTGACCAATGCAAGTTGCCACACAGGCGGGTAGCTGTCCAGCCTCAAGGCGGTGCAGACAGAAATGGCATTTTCGCACATTTCCGATAGGAGATCCTTCTCGCTGGCGCTGTCTTTCCCTCCCATATTCAAATGCAGGCAACTTTTCAATCACGCCAGCACCTTCTTTGCCGAGCATCGCTCCAGTGTCGCTGGGAATGTCATCAAACTGGCTGAAACCAAAATCAAAGTAACGCGAATTGTAAGGACAGGCAATCATACAGTAGCGACAACCTATACAGCGGCGATAATTCATATCCACCACGCCATCAGGTCTGATTTTTGTAGCTCCAACCGGGCACACTGAGACACAGGGGGGGTTAGCACATTGAAGACAGGGACGGGGTACGAAACGCATGGCGACATTAGGGTACTTACCTATTTCTTCTTCCACTACCTGCCGGTAAACTACCCCCGGGGGTAGTTTATTTTCGATCGCACAAGCAATCGTGCATGCATGGCATCCTACGCATTTGCGTAGATCAATAACCATAATCCACTTGCGTTGATCAACCGGTTTTTCGAGAGCTCTTCTGAGCTCTGCCTTCATTCGAATCAGTGGATTAGGAACCCTACCAGCCGTAGGCATATCTTCAAGTTGTTTCTCTACAGCTTTAAGAGTTTCATTCACTGAGAGGTTTGAAGCTTCACCAGCACTGCCCAAAACGGCAGAATCCAATAATTTTGACTTCTCGAATGGATGTGAAATTTGTTCCAATCCGATAGCCAATGCTTCATCAGGTTTCTTCATTTATTTCCTCCAGGTTGAGGTGTACAAAGCCAATATCGTTTTAAAAAGCCACCAGGCAGATGAAATGCATCTGGCAAGATAAAAATCTCTTCTGATTATTGTAGATAATTCTAATGTCCTTGAAAATCAGGAGAAACCCAGCAATCTGGGTAAGGATTCCTTTGATTTGCTTGTGAGGAATTTCCTTACAGGCCTATCAGAAGATTAATTTACGTCTCACTATTCAATAACCCCTTTTTTAGTGCATAACGTACCAGGGCGGGTCTATCGTTCAAGTCTAATTTCTCCATCACTCTGCTACGGTAAGTTTCCACAGATTTAGGACTTAAGCCCAATTGCTCGCCAATTGCTCGGCTGGTGTACCCTTCTGCAGTTAATTGAAGCACCTGGCGTTCTCTTGGACTTAATTTGTCAAACGTGTCGATGACCCCTGCCTTATCTGGTTTTAAGTAACCCCTAAGAAGCATGGCTTGAGCGGGTGGTTCCAAATATACCTGTCCCTCAGCGACTAGACGCACAGCTTTAACTAACTCCTGATCTGCCACATCCTTACGCACATATCCTGCCCCTCCCGCCTGAAGTACTGGAAATAAATATCGTTCTTCTGCCTGAGCGGTAAGCACCAGAACCGCGCAACTTAATCCCCGGCGAAGGATTTCACGGGTAGCATCCAGCCCTCCCAATCCAGGGAGTGCCAGATCCATCACAATCACATCCGGTGAGAGTTGGGTAGCCAGCTCTACCGCTTCCCAGCCTTCTCCTGCCTCACCTATCACCTCGATATCCCCTTCGCTTTGAAGCAACGTCCGTAATCCGGTCCTCAATACAGGATGGTCATCAACCAACATTACGCTGATCATTAATTCACCTCGATGCTTTCCAGGGGCGCCATGGCTTGAATACAAGTCCCAGTGCCGGGCTGGCTATGGATTGTTAAATCTCCATTAAGCAATTGAAGCCGTTCTTCCATACCAAACAAGCCCATACGACCACCAGGATGTGGAGTAGTCTTTGGATCAAAACCTTTGCCATTGTCACATACTTCCAGCTTTAAATAACCTGGGTGACATTGAATAGAAACCTGTACATTTGTAGCTTCACTATGCTTAAATACGTTACTGAGAGCTTCCTGGGCTACGCGGTAAAATGTCAGGGCAACCTGGGGTGAGAGTTTGCTACAATCTCCATCAATCTCCACATTTATACTCGTACGCTCATTTCGACAACGGTCAGCAAACCACTGAACAGCCTCAACCAATCCCAGGTCATCTAAGGCACCAGGACGTAAGTCTAATGCCAGTTGCCGTACTTCTCCCAGGACAGATTGTAACTGGTCACGCAATTCAATCAATCTCTTGTTGCGAGATTCTTGATCCTTGGCTGACTCAACAAGCTTTAATTGAACAATCAGGGAGACCAGAGATTGACTGGTGTGATCGTGAAGGTCCCGAGCGATGCGCTTTCGTTCATCTTCCTGGGCAGTGATCACTCGTTCTACCAACTGGGCTCTCATTCGTTCCCGTTGACGACTGTCTTCTGCAGCCCGACTTAAATCCGTTACCATGGCATTAAATGCCTCCGTCAACTCACCAATCTCATCGTCTGCCCATTGGGTCACCTGTTGGGTCAGGTCACCGCGACCAACAGCGCGTGCTGCCTGTGCCAGTTTTAACAATGGTTGGGTAAGTGTCCAGGTTAAAAAGATCGCCGCTGCAATCCCCACAGTTGAGACTAACAACGTATTGAGCAATAAACGGGTGGTCACTTCACCCACCGTTCGTCGTAAAGCTGAATCCGAAAAACCTACTCGAGCAGTTCCTGCCTGTCCTGCGAAGATCGGAACAGCTACATCCCATACCCGACCCTCTGTTGTCTGTAAAACGGTTGTCTGATAATCTTGTTCAGGTTGCACGTTATTTGCTTCAAGTAAAACGATTGGAAAACCAGGACCAAAGGTGTGTACCAAAACATTCCCATCTGACCCAAGAATAAAAGTGTAACGAACATCGGGGTGGTTTATCTGGGTATCTCTGAGAAGCTGGTATAAAGAATAGAGGTCATTCACCAAGATCAAGTCAGTAGAGCGAACAGCCAGGTCGTGTGCAACTGAGATTGCCCGTGCCTCCAATTCGGCAATCATCACTCTCTCCAGAGAAGCACGCATATCCAGGGTAATGCCCAATCCCAGGACTGACACAAGTCCTAGCAGGATGCCCAATATTTTCGTTCTTACACTTACAGCCCCAGCAATTGACCAAAATCGTTCCCGCCAACTCCGTGATTTTGTATTTTTCTGATCAGGATTCCCTGGAGCAAACTTGTATCTGGGAGAGTTCATGGTGTATCCATCAAATCAAAATTTAAAGCCTGCTCCATGGTACGCACTGAGTCATAAGCGCTGTCAGGTAACACAATAAATCGATCAATATCCAGATGGTCCAACACTGTTCGGCCTTTTGGATCATCTGCCATTGTCAGAAACAGCTCCTGCAATTCAGCCCGTAATTGTGGACGGATATTCGGGTTAACCACCACCGGCGGAATACCAAACGGGGGTGATTTTTCAATAATCCGAAGCTTACCCTCCAGCTCT
>Ga0114946_10000300_pt1 | contig 31912 bp, 40 predicted proteins | sample WalLakDeSediment_FD_88676 | JGI IMG/M metagenome (GOLD analysis project Ga0114946, IMG submission 88676) | Lake sediment microbial communities from Walker lake, Nevada to study Microbial Dark Matter (Phase II) - Walker Lake 11/02/13 Deep Sediment | ecosystem: Environmental > Aquatic >... | reverse complement strand
TGCAAACACCTGTGATGGTTTCGCCTCGCAGGAGTTCATCAGCGTATGAAACAGGTTCACAGGCTTTGTGCTTATCAACCTGAAAATGCCTCTGCATCAAGAAGTGAACTTCTTTGACGGCCTCGCAGTCAGGTTTAGCGCAGGCAGTCAGGGACAGAAGCATTAAGGCGATAAGCAGTTTCATATCTGCACCCACCCATATACACCCGGTTCCCACACATTCAGGCCATTAGCATCCCCAGCCACACACTCCCAGTTAAACCCATTATGAGTAACCCTGTCGCCTATATGATAAGCATCATGCGCTCCGGTAGGCTGTACCCACGGCGGGTAATCCTCACCCGGTAGTGGTTCGTGAATAACATTGAACAGGGCTGGCACGATGTCCGGGGTCCAGTCGCTTTGTGTGGTGTGGGCCTGGATCACCTCATACAATTTGTCGTCAACCTCATAGTGTAGAATCTGGCCTACCTCGACTGCTAGGCCGGGTTGCCACTTGACCACGAAATTTCTAAGTCTGGTGTAGAAATCATCCTCGTCAATAAACGGTTCAACGCTCAAGCCTGCCGGGAAGTTGGTCACGCATTCAGGGTCAGTTTCGCCGTGATGCTCCACCCCTTCCCGGTGAGCTATCCAGTATGTTTTTTGTTCAGGATGTTTTATCTCTTTCATGTCGCCAGCCCCCCGTCAGTAATCGTCCATGACTTGCCAAGGTTGAAAGGTCCGATCCAGTCGGCGCTTCCTGCGGTGCGCTTGATCCAGATTCTCTCGGCTGATGTATCCCAAAACTGAAACCCAACTGCTTCATCATCATAGGTAGACTTATCAGTGCCTTCCTCGTCAGCTAAAGCTGAATCGTGAACAGCGATCAGCGACCATCTCGCAAACTCGGCATTGGTAGTCTTGTCAGGCTCGCCGTCACCATCTGAGTATTTTGACGTGCCGCCATGAAAACTCAGGCTGTTATTGACATTTTGAGAAGCTATCGAGATGAGCAACTTGTCATAATTTGTGGTTGTGCCTGTGGCGTTGATGTTTGCGACGTTCAGAAACTCAACAAATGTTGTCACTTTTTCAAAATTCCATCCTGAGATATCCTGCTTAAATGCAGAGTTGTTCTTGAAGGTATAAGACATATTAGTTACATTGCTTGTGTCCCAGGCGGTATATTCTTCAGGAGTGCCTTCGTTGACCAGTTTGGTATTGATATTCTGGTTAAACACGCACATAAAAGTGCCTTGCAAATTTTCAAGAGATGCAGTGTTCCATTCGCTAATATCCTGATTAAATTGCGATTCAGCAAACATGTTGTGCATATTTTTTACCTTAGACACATCCCAATTCCCGATACTGTCACTCCCCCCATTGTTGAATTTATATGCCATATTAAACATATAGCTCATATCGGTGACTTCTGAAGTGTCCCAATTTCCCAAGTTTGAGTTAAACTCTCTTGTGTAACGAAAAGCCCAACTTATATTACTTATATTGCTTACATCCCAATGGTTGGCACTGAAATCTAAATTATGTTCACAACCATGAAACATTCTTAATATTGTACTCGCAAGTGATAAGTCAGGATCATCTTCTGCAACAACATTCATATATCTACACCCTTCAAAAGCTCTCTCCATGCTTGTCCACTTCTGGCTACCCCAATGCTTTATACTTACCATCTTGTCCCTATGGCCAGTATAATTAAAGTAGATTCTTGGGAAATCTCCCCTGATCCGTATTTCGTACAGATCCTCATCTGCATACTGATGGCTGATTGCCGGGGCGGTGCCTGAGAACGCCTCCCAGTCAGAGCCATCCCCCCACAACACCTCGCAATCGTAGCCTGCGCCGGTTGTCGGTATGGTGAACGTGTCGTCTGTGCCTGTTGTCTGCACCTCAAACACGAACAGGTCGCCGTAGCCGTCCACATACTCCCAGGTAAACCGGGCGCCATTCTCAGTTATATTAGTAGTATTTAAATTAATTGGAACTTGGGACATATTTCTAATCTCCGCTCACAGTTAAAAGAAACTTGATACCTAGCCATAATGAACCTAAAAAACCAGCTACAATCACACCAATAGCTGATATTATGATAACTGTGCTGATCTGCTCTGATTTTTGACGAGTAGCTTTAGTCCATACTTGGTTCTTACGAAATTCTTGTAAACCAGCAACCAGATCACCATCACCTAGTGACCGTAAAACGCTTAAACCATCTGGTGCTAACAAACGTTCATCATCTTTGATTGGGCAATATCTTTGTAATATACCTAACATTTCAGCACTGGTAATCTCTCGTTCAATTTTAAGCATATCATCAACTGTCTTTTTGATTTTTTCTTCAACAACATCTACAAAAATACCTTTGATTTTTTCTAAATCATTTTCTGATAGACTGTCATAATAAATTTCTGTTTTTACTTCTTTCTTTTCATCTTTTTTAACTGCTGACACATTACCGCTCCTTTACTGAGTATCCACTTCAATAGCTTTTCTGATTCTGTTCCAAAAGTGTAATGGATTGGCATGCAAAAGAAAATATGCACCGTTATCTCTAACCCAAAATAACCTTTCTCCTGGTCTAGTGTCTAAGTGAAGCATTATCCACTTGCTTCCATCAGGTCCTTTAGTATCTAGATAAACACCAAAACCATTAAAGACAGGCATTGATTGAGCTTTCAACCATGTTTCGAGTATTCTTCCTTTTCGTGCAAAAATATCACCTGCATCTGAACGCCTGTTAACTGCATAATGTCTGCTTGTTATACTGCCTGTAAAACGATACCATCCATCTATTACAGGGGATGGGATTATTGGAATGCCGGACTTCATTCTTAGAGCTTGAATCGCAAGAATGAGTCCGGCTTCCATATATTGAAGTTCTATCCCAAATCTCCTGAACTCTGGAAAATTAGGATAGTGCTGTTCAAAAACTAAATCAGAGGCTTTCATTTAAGTTCTTCAAGATTTCTAAGTTCTTCAGTCACATCTTTGAGTTCTTGAAGGTCAGGCGGCTCGTAGCCTTCTTCTTTCATCGCTTTAATCAAAGCGGTGAGTTGGCGAATAACCATTAAAACTACTGGTATCAAAGCAGATGCCGCTTTAAAAATTTTATCCTTATCCATTGTCTGCCTCCTCTAACAATTCTTTAACAGTTTCAACATCACCTATTTTAAGCAGATCAAGTAGAACATTCATATCACTGACAAGCTGAAGCAATTCAGTTTGTAAAACAGCTACTTCAAAAAAACCACCCTTACCTTCAGCCCAAGCAATAACAGCTTGATTATAAGTGATCTGTGCAACTTTAGTGATGTCCATAACAGGTTTAATCTTCTCAGTCATATAAGCCTGAATTTCAGCATCAGCACCTTCACGAACTTCAATATAGCGTTCATGCAAAAGCATGTACGCTTTGCTGTTTTCTACGCCAACAGTCTTAGCGTAATCAATCAATCCCATTTTCTGCGAACAACCGACCATGAAAACCATCATGATCATCAACAAATACATTCTTCGTACTGCCATAATATCCCCCTTTAATCATACCCACGTTCTAAATTACGAATGTAAATAAACAACTCAGCCATATCTTCTTTAAAGAAACAGGTAGTTTCTTCTTCAAGCATTAAAGGCACAGCATCTTTATCAATAGTAAGTTTTTCTAAATCTACCTCATCAAGCTTGAAACAGACACGATCATAACCAATATAAACTGTATCTACATTCGGCTTTGTTGGTTTCTTAGGCATCTGACTAGGCCCAATCACCATGCACCCTGAACAAAACATTAATAGAGTAATCAAAATTAGTTTTTTCATTTTAGTCATCGTGCATTATAGATTTTTTCATTTTCCGCATAAGTTTTACAACTTTTTCAAGTTGAGGCTTATCTTCATCTTTCAAACAACGAAATATAGGGACTAAAGCGTAGTCAATTTCGTCTGCCTGTCTGAGCAAATGAAATTTTCGTACTAAATAATCCACTACTCTTCCTTATCAGACTTAGGTTTATCGCCATATACTTTACCACCGAAATGTTCTGATACAGCTTTATGAGGGTTTTCACGAATCTGTTCTTCTTCTTTTTTACGAATCTCTTGATCTTTGCGGCGACCTATACGATCTAAAAACCTAAAGATCAATCCAAGTATCTGTAGAAAAACTCCCACTTACTCATCCTTTAACTTATCTTTTTCTTTTTGCTTAGACCACCAAGCTAAAGCAGACATTACAAATAAAATAGCTGACTCAATAAAAGTAGCAATTTCAAGCTGAAATTCTTCACCAATAGTAATGCCAAAAACAATGTTCAATAAACCAGCAATAAGACCAACCAGAAGAATCCAATTACGTTTCGACCAAAGTCCCTCATCTTTTGTGTAAGACATCCCAATCACCTCCTTATTCATAAATAATATTTCGTATCATATCTTTTGCGGCTTTTTTCTGTTCTTCAACTTTTAAATCAATGATCACATTAATCTCATCTTCAGTCAGATCACGATTTTCCGCTTCAGCTACTTCAAGAAAACCAGCGATAACTTGAACTGATAAAGCACAATTTACTAATAAAGTATTCAAACTACTCAAAATAGCATAAGCTAATATTTTGTTCATTTGTTTTACCAACCTGAATTAAGATCGTATTCGAGTAATTCTTCAAGAGATCGGAGGGAAATGATATTTTCCTCATGTTGCCAGTAAGTTTCATCAATATACTGTTCATGTCTGGCTAATTCTAACCAAAAATCAACCATTTCTTGACTAGAAATTTGATGAACTGTTTTATCTTTATCTCTTAAAGATAAAGATTTGATTTTTCCTTTAGCTTTGTCTGGCAGGTTCAAGGAAATTGAAGCGGCAGTGACTTGTGTCTGTATTCTTTTTACATCAATTGGGTCGGTTAAATCAACCTCACTATAACCATCCGAAAATTCAAAAGAAAAAGGTTGTTTTAAAACAAGTTCTCTTTTATTTTTTAATTCTCTCAATAAACCTTGTTTAAATGATTCAGTGTACTCATTTAATTCTTCTTCAGTTCTTTTCCTTTTTTTAAATACACCAACTACATATTTTGGCAGAATTATGTAATGATTTCCATCTTTAATTTCATAATGAACATCAATTTCATCAGTTAGATTACCTTCTTCATCAATAAAAGTGCCTTTATGTACTTCATCTTTTCTGACTAAAGGCAAATAACCTAGTTCTCGTAATTTCTCAGGCGGCTTATCTCGTAAATGAATAGGCAGAAAAGGCAATTCTTTAACTACTTCTCCATCTTCTATATAACAATAAGCTTTTTTCATGGTATCCAAACCCTATTTAATTTTTTTTCAATCCTAGAAATTATTCTCTGGTTCTCTACCAGAACATGATTACCAACTGTGTAACCTAGACCAGTGACTTTCAATTCATTGCCGTCAGTATCTTTCACAACACATAAAGACCCAGTAGTTGAAATAACCCGACCAACAATATATTTTTGTTTTCTATTGATTAAATTCTGAACTTGTTTAAGAATATTATCCATACTAATCCACCACAATTTCAGTTTCAATATTAACTTGCTGAGTGTACTCAACTGCCCCATCATCATCAACAATGCATCCATTCGCCCAACTGATTATTCTTCCACGTATGATATTACCATAATCTGGATCATAAAACTCAATTATATCACCACAAATAAAATTCTGCGGCAATTTAACCTGTAAACCGTACATCAGTTTATCAAAACCCTCATCGTAAAGATAAGCCTTGCCTTTTTCAATAGCGATTGATTCAACAACACAAAGATTATTGATTAAAACATCTGGACTTGGGTTATCACCTGCGGCACGAGTAACAATTACTTTCATGCGGCTCTTTCCTTAATCAATACAATTATTGAATAACCATCATAACTTTCGCCAGGAGTTAATCTATATCTTGTGTAATTGGCATTGTAGGCTAATTTACCTGCGGCAACCAATTTCTGAAGATCACCATCAACAGTAAGTTTAAAACCAGTTTTGTTTGCTTCTGGGGCTAGAGGAGTATTTATTGCAACCCCTTCTAAACGTGGTACACCATGCCATTGGAATGACCAACCACCTGAATAAGGATAGCTGATACTTAATTCCTTAGTTTGAATAAAACTGATCAGATTTTCTTCTACTGCTTTCTGCCCACTTCCATCTAAACTAACTGATGCATTACTGTCACTTAAAAACATATCAAATGTACAGTTAGAATAAATACGGAAATAAATGGTTTCGCCAGGAGCAAAATTTGATCCTTCGTGCTTCTCCTCATCAATCTCAGCTACAATTATTGATTGCTGATCTGTAGAGATTTGGTACTGGACTACTAAAGTTGCGGTTGTTAACTTGTCTGACATCTTAATCTCCTTCTACATAAACCTGGAATGGTCTATCAATTGTTGATGTATATACTCTGAATATATGATATTCCGTTTCATAAGTCAAAATCAAAATAGAGTTCTTCTTGATTTCGGTGGTTACATTTGTTCCTTTAATATTAAAAAAATCCAAATCATTATCAATATATTCACTAGAAATAATGTTTTTTACAGGCTTAGAAGTGCTTCCTTCCCCCATTACAATTTCTACTAATTCTTCTGTAATCAATTCAATTTTGCGTTCTTCATAAACAATACTGACTGAATCAGAAGATGTAAGCATTTCAATAGTTTCTCGAAAAGGAAAAACCTGAACGCCTAAACGACAAAAACCCGTATCTTCTATTTCCTCAATTTCAAATATGGAATACTGCTCACTCCCTTCTTCCATATCCATAACTACTACTTCATTATATTTCGGCCTGACCTCATACGATTCAGATAAAGAAATAACATCACTGTGTGGATCATAGACTATACTAGGAGTAACTGAACTCTGGTAAATATTTGGTGGTGGCACTGGGTATTTAGATTTTAAAACCAAAGTGCCGTCAGGCAACGTTTGTAGAATCGAGCCACAGGCATCAGCAATTTTAGTCAAAACATCAATTCTGTGTTCATTAGTGACTGATAAAATGCCTCTAGGTATCATCCAGTCTGGGCCTTGATATGAACTATTCAACCCTACTTCAGCACACAATTCATGAAAAATTGCACTAGCCATCATTCCAGACCAACTGCGAGTTATGGTTTCCCCCCAACCTTCCCCTAATTTAGCAGTTATTGATCTGCCTTGAATATGGTAAGTCTTATCAACAAATACTTGACTACGGCTACGTTCATCAATGATCATCTTATATTCAGTACCGTAAAAAGTAACATTGATTTCAGTGCCTGGATTGAGAAGATGAAAATCTTCAGGTCGTTTTATTTCTGCTTCAAACGACAGGCAATAACTGTTTTGGTCAGTTGTAATATTTAAAGACAAAGCTTCAATATCTATCATTTGTCACCCTCAATCTGTAAAATAAATGTAGGGTTGCTCCACATAAATTGATCAGTTCTTAAACTGTAAACAACTTTTGTGTTCTTTCTTACCGTTTTTTCAGGTATCAAAGTGTACCTTACTTTGGTATCAGCAATAACATCAGTGAACAGAGAGTAGTTAATATTTAAAGTACGGCTTGCACTTTTTACCAATGAGTAAATAATTTCCGTATCTGTCTGTAGATTCAAGTTATAAGTAACACTTAAATCATTATTTATAACTGCTTCAAAAATATTGTAAATAATTTTAGTTAATTGAAACACATCTGTAATTACAGTTGTTTCTTGAATATCATAGGCAATCTTGATAATTTCACTAATTTCATTGCTTGCAGTTACTTCTTCAAGATCATAAACAATTTGATTTGCTTCATTAATTTTAGCACGTAAACTGTATCTGACTTTAAGATTTCTATGCCTTATTTTCCCAATGCAGTACAGAATTGAATAATCCGCAATTATAAAAAATTCATCCTCAATATCACTGTAAATCAATAATTCCTGATTCTGAGATAAGTAATCTAAATAAATCCATTCAGCGCTACGAACAACATCAGAAACTTGAACTGATTTAATCGTGCCTTTATACAAATCGTCTAAGAATAAATGACCACCAATAACCAGATCATTACCAATTAAATCGTAATCTTCAGTTTCAGTAGCTACTATTAAACCATTTTCATACAGTTTCCATGTACCACCACCTCTAGTCAAAGTAATCAAAGTTCCATCAGCTTCAGTAATATCAGAGCCAACCAATTTCTCTGACGATTCAGCAAAAACTCTTATCTGTTGATCAGCACTGCCTAAACTTGTATTTGAATACAATAACAAGCATGGATCTGGTGGTGCTTGTCCACTACCAATCAATATCTGACTTGCGTTAGGTATATCTAACGCACACCATAATTGAATAGTAAAATCTTGATCTGATTCAAAAATATCATTCAAAACTCTGATGTAGTCATTAACACCATCAAAAACGAACTGATCTTTGTTCAGATCATCAGTGATTTTAACACCGTGATTTTCATTATTTGTGCTGTCATATATCTTTAAAACTGTATTATTAATTAAATTTAATGATGAATCTAAATCAATTCTGAAACCAGCGACAGAAGGCAGTTTAAGAGCGCCACTAAGACTGATAGGACCTTGAGCAGAGGCGTATTGAATTAAAGGCACATTTGCAGTTTCATCGCCAACTTCTATATTGGTAACGGCATTCAAATCGTAAGCATGTTGAATTTGATCAATCGGTGCATGAGCAACTATTTTAAATTCAAAAGCTCTATCTGCCCATTTTTCTGGCCCAATATAAACCAAAGGTGGCAGATAAAAATTGGCATACTCAGCTAGAACATAATGTCTGGTACTGAAAATAAAAGGATTTATCTCATAACGATTGTAGTTATTCATTTTATTCCAAATCTTCTAGCAAAAGTTAAAAACTGAATTGTATTGTTCATTAACTCAGTAGCTTCAAGTGGATGAATTTGGTCATTATATGCAAAAGAATAATAATGACTGTAATGCACAATATAACGTTTATCTGTTAATTGTTTATATGCTAAACCTGGATAAGTTGCTGTACCGTTATCATAAACCATAACCGTATCTGAAGTTAAAGTTCTTAATTCATTCACAGTATTTGATTGGGTGAAAGTTATGTTACCACCTGCTTCAGTTGTTAATTTTTCATGATCAATCAATTTACGCAGTACAGTAGAACTTCTTGTTCCATTACTTGTACTCATATTGCAGTTTTGGCTTGTTGCTCGACAAAAAGAAAATACCTGTGGCACTGCCGCTAAAAGAGTAGCTAATTCAGAAATTAAACCATAAGTTGTTCCAAGTGCACCAATAACAATAATATCGTACTCACGATAACTACCAGCAGGTAAACCATTACCATAAGTAAAAGTATGCCCCAAAGCTTCCATTCGTGTAATAAAACCAGTATCATAATTTTGTAATGAAGTATAACGATGATAAAAGTAAATATTTGCTGAAAAACCGTATTCTTTTTTCTGCATGTCAGGCCAGCCATGAGGCCAATCATTTGCTTTTACAATCTTATCATCAAATTTAAAAATACCCATATTCTAGCTCTTACACTTGTGGTTTTGAAGTTTTATAAGGATGATCACTTGGCAAATTAGCAGTTATTGCCCATTTATGAGCAAGATAACCTTCAATTTTTTGTCTATCTTCAGTAGATAAAACACCATCAGTAATTATAATTTCAGCTAAATCAGCAGTTAAATACCAAGCAGAATTATTATAACCACCTAAATAAAAATTAATCCAAGAAAGACTTCCTGAAAAAGACCACATGGCAATTCTGCCATTTGTACTTGTGTAAAATTGGCCTCTGTTTGGATTACTTATTAATGTGCCATCAAAATAAGTTATTAAACTTGAAATATCCGCACTTCCTGCAGAAGTATTATTCGCCATACAAGCCCAATAATTTCCAGAAGAGCCACCATTGCTAAGAAGAATAGAATCAGGAGCACTGCTTTGTCTTTGTAAGACAACATGAAAAGAAATATGATTTCCTGGTCTAGCTCTTCCTAATCCATGTTTACTTGCTTTAACAAACCTCACCACATCTAAATTATTGATTCCTTTCTCAAACACCGATGGACTATTCCAAGTTGAAGGCACAGTGAAATGATTACCATTTCCAGACTTATCACTCCATTGATCAATAGTATTCGATTCATTCAATATAATTGTTTTCTTATCTGAAGCATCTAACCAAACTAAAGTTTCTAAGTATTCTGGATTCCAATCAAATGTTCTTCCCCAAGGTCTTAGTGTAGGGTCTATGATTCTACGATCAAAAGTAAAGAACGCCATTACTTTTCTTCCCCCGAAGCATAAACAGAAACTTCTTCACCACTAGATGAAACAGCTAGTTTTTCACCATTAGCAAACACCAGCATTGAATCTAGGGCGAAGGGGCTATTGCCTGCATCAAGATCAAGTACCCACTTAAACAGCATATTATCATCACTGTCTAAATGCTGAATTGTAATTCTGGCATCAAGATTACTTGAATAATTGCTTATCAACAATGAAAACAGAACTATTCTGACACCATCAGCTTCTAACAATATAGTAGGTATGCCTAAATATGCCTGAATAGAATTATATTCTAAAGTATCTGGGTTTGCGCCATCGGCAAAACGAATATAAACAGTATCATAACCAAGACTGTCATTATCCCCCCATCCCCAACTATCTTCAGACAAACTACCAACTGTTTCAGGTATACCAAAATCTTGATTATCAACAAACAAAATCTCTGGTTGGTTATCTAAGCCATCAAGCAGATAATATTCATTAGTGCCTTCGCCACTCTCAGCCCATTGTGGTACAACTGGACTGCCTTCATTATCTACCAGATTGATCAACTCAAAATTAGGTATGCTGTATGATTTTAAAGCCATAATAAACTCCTTATATGCATATTTCAGCTACAGGCCCAAATTCCCAAATACCATCGGTGTGCCACTCAAAAGCATAATTTGTGTTGGCTACTGTTACATCGTTGGCTGGATCTGTGTCATCACAATCAATTAAAAGAACCAATGGTTTAACAATTGCACTTACAGTTTCATCTAAATACAGCAAACCGTATTTAAATGTCTTAGAAAGATTCAGAAAAACCACATCATCAGCTTTCCAAGTAACCACAGAGCCAATTCTAGTCACAGATAAAGTAGTCAGAGCTTTGCCACCTGTATTGTAACCATTACCGTCAGCAACCTCATTAGACACATCAGCCCAAACAGCATGACCATCTAAATCTGGCACATAATCTTTAGTCAACAAAGCCAATTTAAGATTCACGTTAGTCAGACTGACAATTCCAGTCTTAGTATAAACCCCAGCTTCATTATAAAAATTAATTGAAATTGCCATAAACTTCTCCTTTTAAATTGAAACTAATTACCTGTAATCGAATAAACATTTGAATGGCATGTATATGTTGGTATAACTTGTGCCATAGTTAAAGTATCGAAAACTTTTACTGTATAATCAGATGAACCTGAATACAAAAAACCATCAACATCTAAATATAAACAATTAATAACTTGAGAATGAGGCGAAATAAAAGTAATTTGTTCTAAATCAGATTTACGAATTTTCCGTATAATACCAGTATTTAAACCAGCATACAAATATTCCTCATCCCCAACCAAAGAATAATATTGTTCCGCTGTCCAAGCAAACTGATCAACTAATGTCCCTGTCAACAAATCCCATTTAATTATTCTTCCATCATGTCCGCCACTGTACAAATAATTATCATCACAATACAAAGCATAAACTAAATTTGTATGCCCTGACATAAAACTTAAAAATTCAAGTGTAACAGCATTGAATTTCATTATATCATAAGTGCTAGAATAACCAGAATGAAGTGTTCTACCACCAGAATATAAATAACCATATTTATCTGCCGCTAATGCATACGAATGATAAGATGTATTTGTACTCGAAGAAGCAAAAGAGGTCACTTCAGTTAAATCAGATGATTGCACTTTGCTTATACGTACAGCAGTTTTGCCTATATAAAAATAATTATTGTGCAATAAAACTGAACGTGGTACATAAGAACCTTCTGTTTGAACATAATGCAGTTCTTTAAAATTTAAATTATTATCATATTTTATAACTCGTACATGACCAGAATAATTAGTGCGTTCAAAAGCATAAACATTATTTTTTAAAAAATTCATACTTAATGTGTAATTAGCAATAAAAGAAATAATTACATCAATAAGTTCAAATGTTTCATTATTAAGTACAACTATACCATCATTACTGTATGATACATATAATTTATTTTCAGAATCTAAATAAAAACTATAAGGTTGGGTTGATAATGTGTATGTGCCAATTGTGCATCCATATTCTCCTATCACAGTAAAATCACTTAATCTTAATTTACCAATTGCAAAATCAGAAACAAAATATAAATAACCATCTTCATTTAATATATCTGTAAATGCTGGCACATAATATGAAGATAAAGAACCAATTTCTTGCATAGGCACTTCAGGATTTGAAATATCAATTTTTTTAATAGTATAATCAAGAGAAAAACTATATAAATAACCATCTTCAGCAATGATTAAATTAGTGATTCTTCCTATATGATTTGAAAAAGCCTGCCCTTTTTGTTCCATTGTATTTCGATTAATCCGTAAAATTAAAGTATCTGTTCCTATATATACATAATCCCCTTTATAAACTATCGCATAATTAGCCCAATGAGTTAAAGCAAACCAACCTAAAGTTAAATTTAAATTATCTACATGCAATTTACGTAAACCTGAATCACTTAGTAAAAACATATAATTATCAACAGTAATTAAAATTCTATAAACATAATTATAACTATAATTAGTTATAGTAGCTAAAGTTTCTGGATGGAAACGAGCTAAACCATTAAATTCTTCATAAGAACCGTAAACAAAACCTTGATAATCAATGTTTAGATCTGTAACAGATCCATACTTACTTGCTGTAGTTATTACCTCTTTTGTAGTTGGATTTATACGATGTATTTCCCTATCTATATTCAAATAAATAGTGCCATTTGAATGAAAAAGAAATTTTTTAACTCCCCAATTTCGAGGAGCAATGGTTTTTTCGGTTAATTCTTCTCCTGTATTTTGTAACCTATAATTGTGCCATCCATCTCCTACATAAATATAACCAAGTTCTGAAATTGAAAAATTAACAAACCCACTCCATTCAGACCAACCTAGAACAGCTCCTTTATAACGAACTCGTACTTTATACCCTTCAGTATCTTCTGATAATCCTCGAAAAATAACTAAAGTTAAATCTCCAGCTTCTAGACTCTCACTTTCAATCAGATCATCATTTAAATATAATTCAAATTCTGAAGCTTCATGCGTTTCTTGAGAAATAGGTGATGAAAAAACAGAACCTTTAACTAAAACATTAACATTAGACAATAATTTATTATTTTCTGGTTTGATAATTGAACAAATATTAGGAACAGGTGTAGCATAACGATAAGTGACAAAATCCCCCCACCTACTCCAACCTAAATCAACTCCTTTATGCCGACATCTAACCTGACACAATTCCCCCAAAGGCACTTCACTGAATGGTGAAGTATAAGTAATTAAATTTGTCGGATCTTCATTGCTTGTATGTATTAATTCATCATTATGATAAATTTCCCATTCAGAAGCAATATGACTGTCAGCTTCTTTAAAAGTTGAAAAAGCTGAACTTTCAATTTCTGCATCTAAAGCAATATTTTCCGCATTATCATAAGGATAATTAATTGTTGGAGAATAAATAAAAGAAGAATTTATTACTATACTTAAATCCCAATCAATTTCTAAAACCGTTGTTGTATCAAAAGGTATTGTTACTAATTGTTCACCATCACATTCAAATATAATCAACATTAATAAACGATCAGTAGATTCTGGTGGGTCATTTGTTGCTTGGTAAACAACGGCACAATTAATATCTTGTTCAATATATTTTAATTCGGTTTTATCCGCCACCCAATTAATAACATCATCAGTACGATCAAAACTGAGATTTTCTAAATCAAAACCATATTCTGAATAAAACTTGCCTTCACTGATTTCAAAATCTTTAACATCACTTAAAAATTGATGTTCATTTAAATTAGGCACATAATTATTTAAAAACATTACTTTTAAATCTTTATCAAAAGATACTAGACCTTTGTAAACATCTTCTTGTGCTTTAGAAAATAAATAAAATTCAGTAGAAACAATATCAATTTGTGCTGAAGTTACTTTTTTAACACCATGATAAACTAATTCATAATTATTCTGCCACACATCAGAACTAGACAAATCTTCAGTTTGGTGAATATTACCAAAATACATATAAAAACTTAATAAAGGACTATTCGATAAAACAGGTATTTTTACCCAAAACTCAGCTTCATAATTAATAACATCATATTTTACTCGTTCAAAATCTAAAAGAGTTTCATTATCACTCAAAACAAAAACCAAATCAATTCCATTATACTGAGTCTTAGTAAAATCAAAATTATCAGAATTTAATTTAATTAAAACAGGAAAATTAGATTCTTCACTGCTTATTTCAGAACGTTCAAATGTAAAACGTATTCTGTAACTGTAATCAACCATATTAAAATAAAACATTACATAACTCTTTGTAATAATTGAATTGGTTTATATTCAATATGTTTAGCTGTTTTAATTTGACGATCTTCAAACTCTGTGCCGATTTTTAAAGCGTATTCAATTTTGTTATTAAAAAAAGCCATTTTGTAGGCTGGATAACCGTCACATTTAATATCTTGTTGTTGATCAGTATCTAAATTCAGACTTATAGCCCAAACATTTCCTTTGCTTCCACCACTAATAAACAATTCTGATGTGTTTTGTGGATTAAAAGATACACGATAAATATAATTATCAAGTAATTCATAAATGTGTTTTTTATTTACGTAATATACATATAAATATGTATATTCTGTTTTATTCATCATTTTCATACGTACAAATGCTCGGCCTTTTGGGAACACACAACCTGCTTTTGTCTGCTCAATTGGCTGTGTTTTTAAATTATTCAATAAACCATGCAAATTTGTAGTTATAAAAGCATATAAATGATATTTTTGTTTAACATCACCACTGACATAACTGCCTTTAATAAAACCATTCTCTTGCCAAAATACAGGTGAACATTCAACAGTTGATGTATCAGAATTTGTGCCTAAACGTTTCTTATTTTCTCCCACAACAATTTTCCAAATATTTAATGATGGACTTACACAGAACATTTTAATGAGTCTGCCATCTATTGTGTTTAAAAATGGCATGTGTGATTTATTATTATCCATAATAGACATATAATTGCAATTCCATAAAACCATCGTAATAATAACCTGTTGTCCAATTCCATGGCAAATCTAATAAATAATATTCTTCTTCCTCTGTTCTGCTTCCAACCAATCCATATAAATAATTAATTTCATAAACTACTTCCCTAAGTCGCCATTCAACTGCCCAAGGATATTGTTTATCCATAAAATCTGAAAAATCAATTGTTGGATAATACTGATTAGTAACCCAATCAGAAATCGTATACCAACCTTCAGCCAATAATGAATAAATACTAAGTTCAATTACATCACCTAATTTTCTCTGCATAGGTATTTCATAAAGAACATTGTCGTAATTCATTACCTGTGCATCTTTAACATAATAATATGAATGACCTAATTTAGCAGGCACATAATCAGGAAATTCTTCACCTTCTTCTGGTTGAACAGGTATAAAAACAACATTGCCATCAATGATCGCAAATTGATATTCGTACATATAAGGACGTAAACTTTGAAAACGAATATCTTTGTAATTCGTTCTATCACTTGTATCTATTCTGAATCGTTCAATAGTCATAATAGTTCTTTAAGCTGTTTCACCTAAAATACGGAAATCAAAATTATTGCCACTGTATGAAGCCGACAATGCAGGCACTACTTTTTTAAACCATATAGGCACATTTCTTGGCACAGTTGTAAAAGTAATAGTGTCCCCAATAACCCAACTGCCACCAAAACCTATTGAATTTAATGTAAAATAAGGGCGAGCAAAATTGATATTTGTAGGACTGTAGTTGCTGTTGACAGAACCAGAACCAACCGAACCAATAACACTGCCAGCACAAGTGAAAGTAGACACACCAGTAAAAGTAAGTGTCCAATTCTCAAAAATTCCGCCAATATTATCTACAACAATATTATTTGTTTCATTATAAGTGCCGCCAGTAGAAACAACATTGAAATCGTCAATACTGTAATCAATATCACCAATTTCAATACATGAGGCAACTACACTATCAGCCGCATACGCATTAGCCAACTGTGAACCAGTATCTAAAGTTATAGTGACGACTGTGCCTGACTTTGAAATAGAAACATTATCATGGTATTCTTCATTAACACCGTCACTAATATAAATACGATCACCAGTACGAAAAATAATCATATCTGTGTGTTTAACATTAACATCAAATTCAGTAACTCCAGATTCAACAGACGATGCCAAACCTCCAGCCCCATATTCTGTAGGCGAACTTATATTAGCCTGAGTATCAACATGAGTGCCTTCAAACATTGTGATGTAATCATCAGCAGGTGTCACAGTAAGCAGATGCACAATTGCATTAGAAAGCATTTCATTATCTGTATTCACAATTTTCAAAAATGCTTTACGATAACGAGTCAGGCCAGCAGTTCTTTCCGTTTCTGTTACATCAGGAAACAGATTGTTTTTCACGCTGTCAACAATTTGGTTAATAGATAATCTTCCACCATTTGCAGATGTATTGCTTACAACCTGCGACCTGTACCATTTCAACTCATGATTTAAAATGCTCATAATAAACTCCTTTACCTTACTTCAATTTCATCATTTGATATATCATCTTCATCTGACGGCACATAACCAGCTTTACTAATATGCACATTATGTGTCCCAACATTCAAAATAGTATCTACTTCTCCATATTCATCTGTGTTTCCAAGTAAATTACCATTAACTCTAACTTGAGCGCCTACTACTGGAGCACGGGAAGAAAATTCGAGTATACGCAATACCACCATTCTTTCCCCAGTAGCCGCAATAATTTGATCAACATCAACGGTTATTTCAAACTTACGAACAATTATTCCGTTCTTCTTTAAAAAGAACCAATGTTTCTCTCTCGAACAATTAACAGTCCAATTCCAACGTGTTCTGTATCTGCCTGGATAGTATTCAATTATACCGTCACCATATAATTTATCTCTGGTTTCTGGACCAACTGCCGAACCACCTAATTTAATAAAATCACCTTCGTACATCGCTGTATCAATTAATTCATTACTGGTATTAAAAATGCCTTTAATAAACCTGCCTGTGATTGAAACTATGCTTGCGATTGGAAATTCTAACTGAAACAAATCTTGTTCAGCGAAACTTAAAACTTCTTCTGTAACTTCATTAGGCATAACAACTCTAGTTCCAGGCCCCATAGACTCCTGCTCGTAAAACAGCACATAACCATCTAAATATGATTCATTAGCGGCAATAAGAAACATAGGCATAACCTGACCACAAGGTATGCCTGTATCTGGTATGTGAAATAATACATGAGGGCTTAAATCTCCATCTTCTGTACCAGAATCATAAGTAACAGTTATGTAAGTAGAAACGCTGTTTTTAATGCTCATATACCAACCAGTTTTAAAGTTAAAATATAGTAATATTCATCTTCAGGTGCAGAATAACCTTGTTTCGGCATTGTGCCTTGAACCACAGGCACATCCCAATACCTGAAAATCACATTAAATGAACGTCCATCATGCAAAGTCAAAACCATAGTCAAATTCAAGACATTAGTCCATTCAATCAATTCCAATAAATCTGACCTTTGCATAATCGCATTATCACCACCTAAAGTAATAGGCCGACCCTTACTCGTAAACGCAGGTTCAACAATCAAATCACCAGTGATTGAATAAAAACTCTTAGCCTTAATATTAGTCCATTCAAATTCATCAAACCAAATACACTCATTTGGTAATGTTATCGAACCTTGACTTGAATCTAAAGTAATCATCAATGCATCCTTCGTTCAGCATTTTTCAAACTCTTGACAAATTCTCTGGCATCAAATTCTTTCATTTTGGCTGGGTACAGTTTATTACCAATATTAATATTCACAGTGGCATTAAAACCAGAATCAATTGTATTTGGAACTGATGATTGTTGAGTGACCAGACCACCTTGATTAAAACCAGCTACACCATGCTTGTTTAATTTTTCAAAGAAATCCACACCCAGCTTCTGTACAATAGGTTCTCGTATAACAAATTCTCCAGGTGTCAATTTAGCCAGAACAGAATCAACACCTCTCTTGGCATTACCAGAGTAATCAATCAAACCACCTTTATTCAGCCAATGTGAAACACCAACTTTAGGTGCATCTCTACCAACTAAATTCTGCAATTCCCGCCTAGCCTGTATTTCTAACTCACGAAAATCACGAATAGCTTTATGCATATAAGAATTTAAATCATGTTCAGCTTTTCGGTAAGTAAAACCACCATCTAAAGATGTCTTTTTAGCGTATCTGCCAACAAGAGATCCTAAAGAATCAACCTGTCTTTGTGTATTTTGTTCCAATAATTTGTAATTAGAAGAAGTCTGTGATCTTGTAGCATTTACTTGCCGCTCCATATCTCTAATTTGGCGTATTGCTTCCATACCTTTCGGTGAATACATATTAAGATCACGATACATTTCTAAACTATATCCACCATAAACTGTTCGGTGATACCGATACATAGTTTCTTTGCCTTCTTCACGTAATCTTCTTTTTTGTTCTTCCAAAGAAGCTATCTGATTTTCTAATTGTGTTTGCATCTGTAAAGCTGTTTCGTCTGCTCTTTGAATTATATTTGCCATATCATCTGCTACTTGAATTATTTTTTCACGATAATCATGCAGTAAATTTTGCAAATCATAAGCTAATTCATCAACTTTAAAAGCAATATCTTCTAAACCTTGATCTCGCAAATAATCAGCTTGATTACGTAAATCTTGAACTATTGTTTCAGAAGCAAAATCATATCGTTTAATAGCCGTATCACTCATATTGCCACGATCAATCATACCTGTAGCTAATTCACTAACTATACTCATTATATCAGTATTTTTTTGGCGTAATTGACTTGAACTATTTAAACCTAATTCATTAAAACGATCCAAATAATTTTGAAATTCATTTTGTAAAGTTTCAGTATGCCCTCCACCCTTTATAGCTTGATTAACATCACTTGGAATATTTATTTTTAAACTTTGTGAAGTAGTACTTTTAGTGCCATATAATGTTTCGTACAATCTAGGAAAATTTCTTCGATAGTATTCTTCAGTATACCAATCCATTCTTAACTGCTGATCCTCTATAGGTCCACCAGTATAAAAATGAGGCACAGAATCTTTATGAACATAGCCACCAGTAGCAAACTTAGGCAAAGCATCTTTTGGTATAAGTTTCTGCCTCAAAGCTTCCATAAACCCCTTACCATAATAATCTACCGTAGAAACAGGCTGTACGTACTCGCCTTTTGTCAACATGGCAGGTACATCATCTTTAGTGCCACGGCCCGGTATCGCTCCCTGCTTGCGGGAAAAACGGCCTTCTGGTATGTAACCACCAGTGGCATAACCTCTCAGATCAGAATCAAAACCTATTTCACCACCAGTATTACTAGCCTGTACTCTGCGAACAGTTACAGTATGAGTTGAGCTTGTACTCATACCATTTAATTTCTGATGTAAAGCCAGAACCTTTTCAAGCAGATCAATACCTATGACATTAACTGTATGAGTAGATTTGGTTTCTTTCGGTATAGAATCAATTTTCTTTTGTAATTCCTCCAACTTTTCCATAGCTTCTTTAGTATAAACATTCATTACGATTGCTTCTTCAACTTTACTTCGTAAATATTCAAACATATAAGCCAGTATATCTAATTTTTTAATTAATTCCATAGATGTACTGCCATCGTTACTGACAAATTCAATTGCCATTTGAATAGGTTCTTCAATAAGATTTTTAAATTCTTTCAGAATTTTAGCGACATCATTAAAAGTATCAAGCAAAGGCTTTTCTTCCCCAAAATGTCCCTTAAATTCAATCAAAACAGCAAGTTTATCATCATCCTCACTTCTAATAATATGAGCAACAAAATCATCAAATTTTTGTTTTAACTCATCTAATTTTTCAGATAAGGGCAATTCTTCAGAACCAGAACCTTTAAAGAATATGGTAGTAATTACTGAATCATGATTTTTAAATTCTTCCCAAAAATTATTAAAAGCCTCTTTAACATTATCAAAATAAGTTTTTAGTTCTTCTCCACCCTCACCCCTAACCGCAAGTTCAGCCACAATAGGTTCAAGGTCAGAAATAGTCTTTTGTACCTCTTTGGTTGATTCAACTGCCTCTTTAACTGCTTCTTCAGTATTAATCTTGAAATCCATTTCAATTGGTTCAGCTTCAAGTCTTTTTCTGATCTTTTCAATTTCTTCTTCAGCACGAGCAACAGATTCAGTAATATTCTCAACTTCAACCTGAAACTTCATTTCCTGAATTTCTTCCAATCTCTTAGTAACACCTTGAATACTGGCCTCTAAATCTTCCATGCGTTTTTTACTTGCTTCAGCTTCTTTTTCTAAAGCATTAATCTGATCTTCTTTGGCTTGAGCAAGTAAATTCTCAGCATCAATGATTCTTTGCTGTCTGGTCAGTTTATCTTCATCTTCTTTCTTTATCTCACCCGCCGCCCTAAGTGCCGCATCCACATGCTTCTTAGCCGCTTCATAATCTTGCACGGCAATAGCGGCTCTAGCTTTAGCCATCTGATTTTCATATTCCATACGAGAATCAGCTAACTTCTGCTCATCAGTCATGTATTCTCTGGCTATTTCACGTAATTTATCATATTTGCGTATTTCATCATCAATCAATGATTTTCTGATATTAATGATTTCATTAACTGTATTCTGATGATGAGAACGCTCTTGTGAAAGCATACCTTCAAGATTAGACAAATAATTCTGATGTGCCTGAATATAACGGTCAAAGGTTCTCAATCTGATCTGAACAAGTTCTGCCTGACTTCTGGCAGTCATTGTTTCTTCAGTATTCAGAGTTTTAAGATGAGTATCTAAATGATCACCTAAAAGCTTGCCCTTAGCTTCCCAATAACCCTGCTCTCGTTGCCAACGCTTATCGTAATTGCCAAGCAGAGCATCTTCCATCTGACTGACAAGTTCCATTTCTTTAACATAATGACCATGAACAAGCTTTAACTGCTGATCAAAAGCCTCTTGGCGTATTCTGCGTTTTTCATCTTCTATACCTTTTAAAGCATAAGTTTTTTCATATTCAGCTTTCTCAAAAGCAGTAACACCTTCTTTCAGAAATTTTTCAATGGTAAGCTGACCACCACGAACCACTTCAACACGATCATAAATATCTTTAACAAAATTATTCTTGGCTTCATTTAAAAAAGACTGTTCTTTTAAAACACCACCTTGAATAATCTGTACTTTCTGTATTTCTGCCTGCCTTAAATGTTCAAGTTTAGAAGCTTGAATCTGAGCAAAATACTTTGCACCTAAATCAAGATAAGCAATTTCTTGATCAGCATTGCGCTTTACATCTTCTAGCCTACGGTCAAGAGTTCTTTTATTAGCCTCAACCTGACGTTCTAATCTGCTGATTTGAATTTCAGTATGCCGATCTTCCATTTCCTTAATTATATCAAGATGAGTGCGGTAGCGATTTCTAAACTCCTCAGAAAATTTCATCAGAATTTCTAATTGTCTCCGTCCCCATTCTTCATCAATAATATCTTTTATTTGTTCTTCTGAAAGATTTAATACTTTTCTTAACCATTCTTCCATTTCTTTTAAAGAATCACTAGCATCGTCAATAGCTTTTGCTAAATCTTGTAATTCCGAACCAGATAATGTTTTAAAAAAATTATTAAATTCTTCAGTAGCATTCATTAAAAATCTATCAAGATTTTCAGAAGCGTGCATAAAATGATGTATTTCACCTGTTAATTCATGTATTGAATTAGTAAGTTCCCTCATTATATTAAGTATACGTTTTTTAGCTTCTTCCTCATCTATCATATTATCTTCAAGTTCTTTATTAACTAATTCAATACTATTTAAAGTCTGTTCCCATGATTTTGAAATATCGTCAGCTACATCCGAATATTTATCTTTTAAATCATCCAAAATTTTCGGCATTTGCCGAAATGATTCAATAGTTGCATTTTCAAAACTTTTAATTGACGCTTCAACATAAGCAAAAACTTCATCTATAAATTCAGCATGTTCTTGTAAATCAACACCAGATAAACGCAAAATATTTTTAATTTTCTCTCTTGCGCCTTCAAAACTATCTCCTTGTTGCCGTAAATAAGTCATAGTATCTAAAACATATTCACGAAATTGGGCTTTATTTTTCTCAACTAAAAGAGTATTTTTTTCAATGGCTTTATCAAGAAAACCTAATCTTTTTAATAATGAATTTATTGGATTCTTAATTTCTCCTAAAACTGTTGACACACCATCTAAATTGCCTTTCCAAATTTCTAAACGAAAACCAAATTTTTCAATATCTTTTAATGCAAGTGCCGCTTGTTGCCCAACAGCCGTCATAACTTGAACTGTCTTTTCAGCAGACATATCTTTCAACCACTGAACAAGATCACCACCTTCAATATTAACCATACGAATTTCATTAGCTAATTCTGGTAATTCATGAATCAACCTATTGATAATTTGCTGTGTTCCTTTTTCTTCTCTTTGCGCTTCTTCTAATTTATCAACATACAAATCCATAACAGCAATAGTATCTCTTAATGCATTTTTCTTATCTTCTAATCGTATTTTTGCGTTTTCATTAGCATTAGAAAAATTACGATATGCACCAATAACAGCTACAATCGCCGTAGCCACAGCTATAAATTTATTAGCAAGAAGAACCCTATTAAAAGCAAGCCAAGCGGCAGTCGCCGCTTTAGTAACACCTGTCTGCGTAATAATAGCGGTAGTTAAAGCAGTAATATGAACAATCAATCCTTTTATTCCTGCTCCCCATCCAAATAAAGCAGTAGCAATAGCTGGCCCTCTTAAAGCAAGAAAAGCCGCTTGTAATGTTTTTAAAACACCCACCAAAACACCAACTTGGATAATAACTGATGTAAAACCTTTATTGGCTAAAAAGATTAAAATATCTAAAAATTTTCGTACTGTTATAGTTAAACCTAAAAGTAATCCTTCTAATCCAGATTGACCAAGTGAAGCAGACAAAACAGTAAATTTATCTGCAATTTGCTTAAACTGAATACCTAAACCTTTAGTCTGTGTTTCCATCATTCGAGCCGCCGCTCCAACTTCTGAAATCACATCTAAAAACCCTCTCAAAGCATCCCCACCCTGAGAAGCAAAAACCATAACAGCAGGCAAAGAACGTACATGAAAGAATTGAACAGCTTCAGCGGCAGAAGGCACAACTACACTTAAACGATCAAATATATCAGCTAAATCTTGAGTTCTTGGATTAAAATCATCCACAGAATAACCAGCTTCTTCAATTGCCTTTTTAAAAGTTGCTGTTGGGTTCAGCAGACGAATCAATATCTGCCTAAAACCAGTACCCATCGTAGAAGCCCTGATACCAGCATTAGCCAATTGCATTAAAGAACCAGTAGTTTCTTCAAATGATATGCCTGCGGCATGAGCAAAAGGAGCTATGTAGTTAAATGCTACTCTTAATTTATCAACCGTCAATTTAGAACGGTTGATCGCATTAGCAAAAACATCAACTACATTACCTGTTTCACGAAAATCCATCTGAAAAGCACGAACAGTAGTAGTAACCAAATCAGAAACCATTGCAAAATCAGACATAGTACCAGTAGCTAATTCTGCCACATGCTGAATAGACGACATAATCTCACTAGCATCAAGTCCTGCCTGACCAAGCAGTTTCATACCATCAGCTACTTCAGTTGTGCTATATTTAGTATCAGCCGCAACTTGTTTAGTCGTTTCAGCTAATCTACGCATATCATCATCAGTAGCATTAATAATAGCCTGCAAATCTCGCATACCTTGGCTGAAATCAATAATTGCTTTTACACCAGTTCTAAAAACATTAAACAACTGATAAAAAACCATAGCTCCAGCCGCATACCTAGCCATACTCTTAAATGACTCTGCAACTGAACCAATAACTCTTTGGACTAAAGTACCTTGTTTAGCAACTAAACCTAATTTTTGAGCTGTTGGAGTTAAAACACCATTTGTTGTTTTTAATTCCCCAGTCATCATCTGAAAAGCAATTCTGCCTCGATTAGCAGTTCGAGCAAAAGCATCCCCATCTTTACCTGCACGAGTCATAGCTTGGGCAGTTTTACGAATAGCATCATCAGCTTTTAATAAAGCTTTCTCTTTTTCAACAAATGCCGCTTGATTACCTTTAGTAGCTTGAGCTACTTGCATCAAAGATTTATGAAAAGCGGCATTACGATCAGTGTAATAACCAATTGCTTTAGCTTGTTGTTGTGTTAAATTAAGATTTTTTAAGGCAAGTGGATTTAATATCTGTATGCCTTGAGCAGTGGCACGAATATGCCCATTCAATTCAGCCTGACGAATTTGAACAGCACGAGTCCGTTCTCCCCACCTAGCCCATTTTTCATTAGTTTGAGTCAACTGGTTCTGCATGGTGGCTAAACCACGAACCATATTAGTAGCTCGTCTATTAGCCTGTTCCAAAGACTCTCCAGCCTGTTCCGCACCCTGAGCATAAGCTTTAAACAAAGGTCTAGCCGCCTGAAGTCCAGATTCAGTATCTTTGCCGAATTTTTTAACTAATTGACTATAACGATTTACTTTTGTTGAAGAATCATCAATAGATTTACCTAATTTTGTTTGTGACTGCGTAGCTTTGTCCGCAGATTTAGGCATCTCTTTAGTAACAGTATTCAAAGACTTTATTTGTGCAGTTAAAGCTTTAAGTTTACTATTTAAAGTTGCAAAAGCTTTGGTCAGATTAGCATCTAATCTGCCTACAATATCAACTAATAATTGGTGTTCACTGACCGACATGCTCTACCTCGTGATGGATTTGGGGACTGTCTTTTGCACCCAAGATTTATGTTTTCCCATCATTTTTTGTGTCATTTCTTGTCGTTCTTCTTCACTTAAATGGGCGTAATCTTCAGGTGACCCAAATAAAGGTAGAGCATTGGTGGAAGATTGTTTTGGTGTTACTCTACTTGTAGATTTGCCAGTTTTATCAAGATCAATACCTTGTAAAGCCGCTTGAAATTTAAATTCACTGTTAATCTGTTTTATGTAATTACCATATAAAACATTTATCTGACCCGCCGTTAAACCACCCTGCTTAAAACTCTTTTGATAAAAATCTTCAAGTCTGTAGCTTGGGTAGTAATGCATTATTGCTGTAAAGACCTCGTGGAGCTGAACAGATTCTTCATCGTCCCCACGAGGTTGCTCACGTTTTTTCCTGCGTCCTCAAAATTATCCTTGTAAACGTGACCAACAATAGTTGTGAACTGAAAATTCGTCATATCTTCAAGTTGAACAATTTCATCAGTTACATACTTCAACAGTTCAGGCAGGTTGGCTTTAACCTGCTCAACAATAACATTGGCTATTGCTACAGTCTGATCCTCTGTTTCAAGCATTTTGAAAATTTCATCGAAAACATTTTTAAGAATATCAACCATTTTCATTTGATCTGCTATTGATAGCGGATAAATGGTGATTTCTTTAAGTTCACGTACACCTACCTGTACTTTTCGTATCTGGGGATTTAGTTTTTGATCTGCCATGAAAAAGCCTCCAAAAAAAGAAATTATTTGGTTGTTGAATAAAGAAAATTACTCAGATGAGTATTGTGTAGAACTCAACCCTTTCTATATGTATTAATACAGAAAGGGTTGAGTGTTTGTCAATCAATTAACAAATTATGGTGAACCACCACTTACTGCCGCAAAGAAAATCTTGCCAAGAGGAGCATCATCCCAAGCCTCATTTCCACCAGAAGTCAAACCACTGTCAGCACGTTTAGCTTCAAAGGTGATCGGCACATTGGCATTATCTTCTGCCGCAAGAGTAAGTTCAACAGAAGAAGTAACGTTTGCACGAGGGAACACTATAATCATCTGATGCTGTTGATCAGGATAAGTGTAAATAGCTTCCATACGTACATAATCCGGTGCTTTAATAGAACCAAGATTGATTTCATCTTCTTCCCCTGGGCCTGCGATCATTGCGTGGGGATAATCTTCTTCATCAGCATCAATACCACGAGCAATAGCCAAGTTTCTCAAAGTGATTTCTTTGAACTCACATTCAAGTCTGGCAGTTTCCCGCAAAGGCAAAGTCAAATCTTCCAGCATTGGAAAACCTGACTCAAGTTTCCAATACTCAATTTCACTCACAAAGTTAGTACTCGCCATAGCACCCATAGAATCAGTAGTTTCGTTCAATACCTGTGCGGTACTAGCAATATTAGTTGCTGAAGGACCCACAAGTATTTTCGCAAGACCAAGTGCTACAGATTGTGCATTTCTGGTTACTGGACCAGTTCTAGTCAAAGCCATATCAGCCTCCTATTAAGGAAAATAATTGATTAAATTTAAATGCCCACAATTCTTCCTAAAACACTTAATTCTGAGCGAACCATGTATTTCAATATCAACCACAGGTTCACCAGATTGATTATTCCTGCCGAAACGAAACACAAAGATTCCGTTAGGCTTGCGCTGTAATAATTTTTTTCCACACTTATCACAGCAGATAAAAGTATTCATAACGTAGTCGCCCACCGAAAACCTACACTTATGACTTTAAAGTTAGTTCCATCTAAAGCAGTCTGATTGCCGTACTGCTGGTATATTCTCAAAGGAAATAAATGCCCAATTATTTCCTCAGATTGCACATCATAAAAAGGTATTACTAAGTTATGATCATCTGGATATAATGTTTCAATGATTATATCCATAACCTCATCCAAAATAACTTGATCCACATCCTTTCGTGTACAGCAGTAAAAATCAACAATCTGCTCACTTAAAATAGAATGTCTGCGAATATTAAAAAAAATAGCTATCCAACGATCAGCCGAGTCTTTTCCAACCTGTCCAGAAGTGTAAGGTATAGACAAACCTTTATCAAAAGTCACAGGTGTATCCCTTTTATTTTCAAATTCTTCATAGAAGAACATTCTTAATGAAGTTTTAAGATTTGTTTCACTTATTGTTGGATTCAACATTTTCGTATTTTTCCACTATCTCTTTAATGAATAAGTAAAAATCACCAACAAAATAATCTTTTGCTTCAACCTGCTCTGGTTTAGTTGCATCAAAATCAATCGTCACCATATCCATAGCATCACAAATCATCTTCAGTTCTTTAAAAGAAAACTCAGTAATAAAAAAAATATCTCTTGATTCAATTGATATGATTGCTGGCATAATTATTTTCTCTCAAATGCACCATATTTAACTGCACCACCGAAACCTTGAATTATTGGATCGAATGAATGCAATATTGCTGGAAATTCTTCTTTTACGAAATCTTGAAAAGCATAAATAAATATTGGTCTGGCAGGTTGATCATGCTTTTTGATGCCATAAGTAAAGCCTTCTAAACGCAGATGAAGTGGGCCTGACTGTCTGACTTGAGAAGCATCTATGCCTACTACGTGACCACGGCGAGTTGGGTCTCCACCTGCCCTTGATCTGAACTTGGCAAAAGCACCAACCATTTCTCCTGTTTTAACACCCGGCACACCACTAAACTGTTTAGCATAACTGCTCTTAGGCCCAGGCACTCTCCCAGCATACTTGCCAGTTAAAAAAGCATTTCTGACATAAGTCAAAAAAGCACTGGCGGCTGAACTGCTTAATCTGGCTTTACCTGAGTCAGAAACATCAATATAATAATGACGTAATTTAGCGGCATATCTTTCAAGGCTTTCTAAACCTTTAACATTGATATTAAAAATTCTTGTGCCGATATTAGCCATTAAGAAGAACCACCTTCACCAGAACAGTAATTCACGTGTCTGGTATCTTCATGCAAAGAAATGACCATTACATTATTAAAACGGCGTTTTTCAACATTGCCGACTTGATAGTATTCAGTATCGTCAATATAAAGCCTGTCTTTAGTTTTAATATTCATGGAGGAAGGAAGATAGACAATATGCCGTTTGACTACAATATCGCCAAAATCTTGTGTTCCAAGCATTTCAGAAGTATTCCCTCTCAATGCTGAAGTGAAAACTAAATAATTCTGATCAACCAATTCCCAACAAACCTGCCGTTTATACTTAAAATTCATCGGTGTATTATCATCTGCCGCTATTTCTTTCTCTCGATAGAAATAACCGTAGACATTGCACTTATAAATAGTGGCACTTATAGCCGCCACTTCATTTTCAAATACATCTGGTATATAATTAACAACTAAAAATCTCTGTTGTGTAGCTTCAAAATTTATAATATCCCCAGGCTGAATGATAGTGTCATAAGGCAATGTAGCCTCAATCATGTGTTCTCTGATGAATGGGTTTGATACTTGTGTGTTTAAATCTGAATCAATATAATCAAATGTTGGTGTTTCATTTATAAAGACTTTAGCACCAACATCATTAAAAACTTCAGCTATATCACGACCAACACTGCTCATTTTACTGCCTCAATTTATGAGTAACATCATTGCCGTATTCATCGTAAACAAAACCTGCTTTAATATATGTAGTAAACATTGCTCCATCAATGCCAGCCAGAACCGCATTGGTTTCAAGAGCATACATATAATCAGCATCCATTTTTTCAATCAAAACATTGAACTGTTCAAACCTTTGTTGCATGTGAATCTGTTTGTATCGAAACTTTTTAGCCGCACCAGACCTTATAATATCATAACAATGACGTTTCCCCCTCTCAATAGCCCAATATTCTAAAGTGCTGTTGTTGAGGGGGAACGTCAAGTTAAGTTCCAGAATTGCAGTAGCTACAGCGTAACCAACATCATGATCAACATCATCTTCATAATCGCCTCTCAATAGATCAGCCGCTTCGCCAATTCTAGCGAAAACAATCTCTTGTAACTCTGCTCTGGTAGAAATCACGATTTACTCCTTTTTCTTGCGAGTAACACGTCTTACAGGTTTTTCTTTTGGTTCTGCTTTAGGTTTTGCTCTTGGTTTAATCTTAGGTTTAACTTCAGGTTCAGGTTCAATTTCTTCTTCTTCAGCTTCAGGTTCAGGTTCAGGTTCAATTTCTTCTGGTTCTTCATTCAAATTCACACTACCTTCACCACCATCAAGCATCGTCATTTCCCCTGCTTCACGGCCTTCAGGTTGTGCCTCAACAACTTCTTCGACCTCTTTATCATAAGACAACACACGAACCGTGCTTGCGCCTCTTTTAGCTTCTTCAAGCAGAACTTTTGGAATACCACCAAGGGAGTCTACAGAATAAACTCCCTTGGCGATTTTACCTTTAGACGTTCTAATAGTGTACAACGCTTCCAATTTTCTTATTTTCATAAGATTGACTCCTTATTTATCACTGTTTATGGCGAACCACTTTCAGTTTCAAAAACCTTGAAAGTCATAACAGCATTAGGCCAGTACATGACAGGCAGACCCTTATTCTGAATCCTCATCCACAGACCATCAGGATCCCATTCAGTCTTGGTATCGCCATACATGCCCCAGTTCCTGTTAAGACCAAAAGGTGCTTCCATAAACTCAGCAATAGTTTCACCTTCAACAGACTTAGAGAAGAACATCAGTTTGTCATCTGCCGCAAATTTCTTTCTCAAAGCGATTCTGCACTTACCTGAAGAATAAGAATTGGTAATAGCGTCAGCAAAAGAAAGAGTGTTTGTAGCGTAGTTGACTGCGGTAATCTCAGCAGTTTCATAGGTGAACATTTCAGACATATTGTAAACACGACAAGGTCCAGGCACAAAATCAGTGATTTCTTCAACAGTAACAGTAGTAGAAGAACCACCAGTAATATTTCCAGTAGTCCAAGAAGCAATGTCAAAGAACTCATCATAAACAATAAGATTGCCAAGACCGAGCAGTTTTGAGAATACGCCTTGTGGGTTTGTGAACAGGTCGCCTTCACCAAAAGCTGATTTCTTCAGAAGATCCTGCAAAGCAGTATCAAACATCCAATAAGTCAGCATATCACTGGTGATAACGCAGTATTCCGGTTCACGTCCCAACTCATCAACATACTCTTTACGAAAAGCGAACACATCTTTAATAGGTGTAGCAGTTGAACCTTTAACACCATTTGATCTCTGCCAGTAATCATTACCAGACAAAGATTGTTTATTCTGTGAAGGCACATTGTAATTGACAGTGAACTTAGTCCCACCCTTAATCTGGTAAGAGAAAGAATGATTGAACAACATCTGAGAAATCATCCACTCTTTTCTGCGGTCACATCTTGCTCTGAGTCTTTGAATTTTACGAGCAATCTGTTTTTCAGCGGTATAGTAAGTCTGCTCAGTCAGAGGTTCACGAAGGTTATTCAGAATTACTTCATCAAGAAAGGTTTTTTCTTTCCAGTATGCGGCAACTGCTGAACCTTCACTGTAGAACTGCTCATCCCCAACATTAGGAGCCGGAGAACCCGGAGCAACAAAGGGGGTCATTCCTACAGAACCGTACTCCACCATCCAACGAATAGTATCTGAAGGATACTGATCGGTTGGAAACAAGTTTATAAAAAGCAGATTTTCCTGTCTTGGAAGCTTTTGTATAAACTTGTTAAGAGTTTCAAGTTTAAAAATATTTACACCTTTAGCCATAGTAACGACCTCCTTATCTAATTACGTAATAAACGCCATCTGTTAAAGCGTTCATGTTAGTAGCAACATCACTGTCCCAACCAATAACAGCATCCTGGTACAGAACAGCATTGGCAATAACTACGGAAGTCAGTGCGCCTTCGACACCAGCATCTCCACCACCAGCATCCACATGCTGATCCATCACATAGAACTTTCCGCCTCTCCTATGTTGAATCCAAGCATCCCTAGCAGTAGTGTAATGTTCAGCCCAAGTACCAGTAACAGTAATAGTAGCAACGCCATCTGTGATTGAAATGTCATCAATCTCATAATTGGCATTTGAATTGCTGTCACCAACATTGACCAGATCACCAACAGCAAAACAGGCGGCTTCATCACCATCAATAGTCAATGTTGCCTGACCACTTGTGGCGTTAGCCAGAAGCAGTGCTTTACCGTTAGCACCATAAGGCACAATGAAATCCCTGACCGCTGTTCCATCAACATAAACCTCAGTCATTACCTGGCCCATTTCCAAATTGCCAAACCCGCCCCGAACAGTCTTTTCAAGAAGCAAAGCCTGTTCTCTGCGGGAGTAGAAAAGCCTTTTTTGTACTTCTCTGTGGTAGCCAGTAATGTTGACCTGTGGCACATTACCTGCTCTACCAGCAGTAGTTTTTCCAATTCCTATAGGCATATTACAATCCTCCTAAATTAATATTTATTGTTTAGGCAGATAAGACATCAGACGGTCAACATCAGCATCAGAATCACTTTGATCAACATTGTCTATCTCTTTATGAGTAGTAATGCCTTTCACAACTGGTTCTGAAAAATCAAAATTAGACTCCCAATCTTTAATCTCATCGTCCACAGCCTTAGTAAATTCAGCCTTATCAAACACACCTTCTTTCACGTATTCAGAGTAATTGATATGCTTGGTCACTTTTTCATGCAG